>LSPZ01000023.1_pt1 | contig 45989 bp, 66 predicted proteins | sample 651281 | NCBI WGS metagenome assembly LSPZ01 (sample SAMN04438313, study PRJNA306036) | termite gut metagenome | isolation source: viral DNA filtered from gut of termites from termite colony 2 | host: Coptotermes formosanus | place: USA: New Orleans, Hayne Blvd. | collected 2013-06-18
AAAAATATTTGTCGCGTTTAACGCCGCGAAGAATCTCTTTGCGAAACAAATGCCCGAAATCGGACAAGCTTTCAGCATAGCCGCGGATATTGCATTCAAAAACTTTTTCTATCCGATCCGCCAGCTTATTCTGCCTCTGCTGAACGCTATGCTGAAATGGGTAACTGATCATCGCGCAATGTTCGTCCGTTGGGGCGCGGCGGTCGCGAATGTGCTTCGGGCGGTACTGCTCGTCGCAAAAACCCTGTGGGAAATTTTCAAAAAGTTTCTTGACGCCATAGGAAACAGCCTTCAAAAAGCATTGGGAACTCATTTTAAATCATTCGAAGAGTTTCTTAATATGCTGTCTTTCAAGATAGCCGCGATTATCATCTGGATGGGGATGTTATGTAAAAAATTAAACCTTGATTTTTCCGAAGCGTTTCAATGGATTCTTGAAAAAGGTAAGGAGGTTATAGATTTTTTCGTCGGGCTTGTGAAGCGGCTGGTAGAGCTTGCGGTTGATACCGGCGTATTCACTGCGGCGTGGGACTTGCTACAAGCCGCGATTAACGGCGTGATAGCAGTAGGTAAAACCGCCTTAGAAAGCCTTGAAAGTATCGTCGCTATGCTGTTGACGCCGAACACCGAAGGCGACAATATCACGACGATACTCCAGTCGTTAAGAGGAACAGTTGACGCGCTGGTTGCAACGCTTGAACTTGGGATTAAAAATTTCACTGAAGGCTTTAAGGAAGCTACCAAAGAGATAGCCACGCCGGTACGCGAAATAGTTGATCACATTACGAACATAATCGAAGCCTTTAACAGCGAGGAAGGCGCGGAAGCGTTTAAGGCTTTCGGGTTTATGATTGGTACGGCGTTAAATGACGCGGCGAAAATAGTTGAAACTGTCGCGAGTAATATGGAAACCCTTATTACTAACTTGCTGAAAACCGGCACGATTACCGGTATGATTGAACTGCTTACCGCCGCGATGAATGGCGTTACCTCGGTATCGCAGAACTTTATCAATGAAGTCGGGAAAATTATCAACAGCCTGATTATGCCTAATCAAGAGGGGCATAACTTAGCGACGATTATAGACTCGTTGAAAAAGACGATAGATACACTTACTCCTGCGCTGAATCTCGCTATTACGAATTTTGCGAGCGGGTTTCAAGCGGCGGCTGGAGAGATAGCTACGCCGCTGACGCGGATTATCAACCGGATAAATGAAATAATCGATTTATTTAACGGCAAGGAAGGCGCGGCGGCGTTTGAAGCCTTCGGCAATCTCGTCGGGACTGCGTTAATGAATGTCGCCGGGCTGTTCCAAACTCTCGCGGACAACGCGAGGACGGTTATGGAAAACCTGTTGAAAACCGGAACGCTTACCTCAACGATTAACACGCTGAAAAGTACGCTGAACGGTTTTACCGGAATCGCAAATACCTTCGTCAACAATATCGGTAAGATTATTAATAAACTGGCGTCGCCGAATAAAAAATCGCATAACTTGAACAGCGTTATATTGGAATTACAGAATTCGATAGACAAACTAACACCCGCCATAACCGGCGCGATTGATTCTTTTACCGACGGTTTTCTCGCTGGCGCGGGCGAGATAGCGACGCCGGTGCAAACAATAATCTCGCAAGTAACGCGCATGGCTGAATCGTTTAATACTCGTGAAGCGAAAGCGGGTATGCGTGAACTCGGAAACATAATCGGGACGAGTATGCAGAACGGCGCGAACATAATCGCGGAAGTCGCGAAAGGGCTTGCGGATATTTTCGCTGTTTTCATTAAGGCGGATAGCAATGGCGGAAACCTCGCGACGTTCTTAAAGAGTATCGGCGAGTTCGTAACGAAAATGGGCGAGTTAGCGAAAGTATCGGTTAAAGGCTTTTTTGAAGGGTTTACCGGCGAACTTGAAAAAGGGAATATAATGTCTAAACTGACCGAGATTGTAAACAAGTTTAACGATCTTGTTAAACTTATTACTGGAGAAGATAATAAGGGCGTACAAGGCGCGTTTAAGCTGTTAGGAAGCGTCATCGGCGGCGTTATAAATAATATAGTTTCCGGCGTATCCTTTGTTATGACGCTGATTGTAGCATTAGTTGACACTATAAAAACAGTTGTTGACAATGGATTGAATATAGTAAAAGCGGGTAAGGATTTAAAAGCGAAATGGGGAGGAAAAAGCGGATACGGCGAGCAACTTAAAAAAAGCGGCGCGGGAGTGCTTTCAAGCCTTATCAGTCCGGTGCAAGGTTTTCTCGGCGGTATAGGGCTTGGCGATTTAATACCGGTAAAGGATGCGATTATTACGAAAACGGGACAGGTAGTGCAGACTGATCCTGATGATACGATAATAGCCGCGAAACAGATAACCGGCGGAGGCGGGAAAGGAAACGGTAAAGGCGGGAATACTATTACTATCACTTTTGGGAATACCTATATAACTGTCACCGAAGGGGATGCGGAAAAAGCCGGAAGGGATTTCGGCCAATCCGCGGGGCAAACAATAGCGGATCTGCTGTCCCGGGAAATGCTTCTGGAGGGCTACTAATGTTTTCATTTAAACCGAGAATCCGAAATCTCCCATGGTTTCTTTTTGATCTGGCGAATTACCAGCTTATCACTACCGTCAATATTCCGGAAGGAGAAATTAAAGACGATAAGGCTATCGTGCTTGCGGAAACGCCGATCCCCGGCAGAAACTTTCAGCCTATTACGCCGGGCGGGAACGGCAACCGGAAAATTAGTTTTACTATCCCTATAACCCGCAAGAACGGGATTTACGATGACGTGCTGATAGTAAAACAATTCGAAGCCTTACGGAATCAATCGGCGGGATTTTTCGGCCGGAAACCCGCAGGTCAGTTTACGCCGAATCCAAAGGTATTGTATTATTGGGGTATAGGTTCGGTACCGCTCGTCTACTTTGTATCGAAATGCGCTATGCGGCACGTGTCCAGCACGGTAAACGCTTTCGGGTTGCCGAGACTTACCTATATTGATCTGGAATTAATTCTCGACGAAACCCATGCGCTGTATAAAGCGGAGGAGATGTTTCGGATTTACGGCGGCGCCTTAGGCAGTGTCGATAATATGCTTGAAGCAGTAGGAGTTCGGTTTGGAATATGAGATATTACAAAGTTGAAGAGCATACTTTTGAAACCCTCGATGGTCGGCGGGTCAACTTAAAGGATCCTTTGCCGATTGCGCCGAAGGCTCCGCAAAGTATCCCGGTTAAGGCGGATTCCGGCGTTATGCTCGATGAGATAGCGTCGCGCCCTGAAATCTACGGAGACGGGATGGAAGCGGAAGCGTACAAGATTTTCGATGAAAATATAGCGGAACTGTTTGAATCCCGATTCAACCTAGAAAGTATCGCGCTCATAAGGGTTCCTGTATGATCTTTAATTTCGACGCCTGCTTTTTTGAAGTGCATGCTCCGGAGAACCCGAAGCTAACCGGTGCTATCGTGAGTAAAGATGTGCTGTCTTTAAGCATTACCGAAGAGCTGGGGAACCTCGATTCCGGCACTATTGCTTTGCATGACGATCATCATATATACAGCCGGTTTTTCCGGCCCGGCTTACTTCTTGAAATCGCCTTCGGGATTAAAATACTGGGGAAAGAGATTAAACGGACAGGAATGCGGTTTATGGTATCCTCGCCCTCCGGCGGCGGCGGTTCAAATGGGGATATTTTCTTTAACTGTTCTTTAACCGCGGCGTGCCGAGGATCAGTGCATAAAAAAAGTTTTACTGCTGGCACGAAAGAATCGGTTATTTCCGAAGTTATGCTGAACCTAGGAGTCTCAACGCAAGACCTTAATTTCCGCGGCATGAAGGATACCATTACGGCGAATACCGAAATCGTGCAAAATGAATCGGACCTGCGGTTTCTTACCAGACTTGCAGATTCTTGGGGATGCGCCTTCCGAATCGGTTGCAATCAAAAAGGACAGTTAGTAGGAATGTTCGTCGATTACGATAAAACGAAAGAAGCGTCCCTAGCCGTTACCGGCCGCAATCTGCTGAAACTAGAATACGGTTCCGGCGGTAAAATCGAAGACGCAAATATAGCTTATCCGATAAACGGCGGCGGCGGACCCAATGTATTAAGCTATACATGGAAAGATAATGCTATGAATTCCGCAACCGGCGACGGCGTTACCCTCACGGAGATGCCTGATGGAACCGTGCAAGTCACGCGGTATAGCGTTCCTGACGAGAAAGTTCTGACTTACCGGCTCGTACCCGAGCGGATAGAACGGGAACTTGCCGAGGCTGGAGATATTACCCGCAGTACCGCAGTACTGCTGGAGATGCTCTCGAAAAAAGATTGGGAACAGATTCGCTTTTATTTTGACGAGATAGCCGAATCGACGGCGCCCCAGGGAAGCGGGATTGAAGTAGAGGTAAAACTTATCGGAGACCCGCTTATTACGACAGGAATGGTGTGCGGTTTCGGCGCGGGCTTCCCCGACCGCATCGGCGCGGCCGATAGAACCTGGTATGTGTCAAAAGTTACCCATTCTCTGTCGTCCGGCGGTTTTACCACCGATATAAGTATTCGGGATGCCTATTCTTTCAACGAGGAGGGAGTAAAACTGCCCCTTGCAATAGGCGGAGCAGTCGAATGAATCCTCGGGGAAGCGGCATCGGCGCAATCAAAGAACTGCTCGGAAGAGTTCTGCTCTATCATAAGGAATATGAATGTGAAGTGCTGGACAATACCGACACGGAAAATCGGGGTCGGGTGCAGGTAGCCATACCCGAATTTGGGATGGACAGTAAAGAAAACGGCCTATGGGTATCGCCGGAATACTGCTATAATCAAATAACCCCGATTACCGGCTCTTATGTGCTGGTTCGGTTTCTCAAAGGCGATATTTCCCGAGGAATTTACCGAGGCCGAAGCGGACGTATAAAAGCAAATGTCCCGAAAGCCTACCAAGACCCGAATACCGTCGTGCTGTTTGAAGACGACGGCGAAGAACCGCTTACCGTAACTTTTTTGAGAAAAGAAAAACTTCTGGAACTCAAAAAAGGAGCGGATTGGAACTTCAAAATAGACGATAAAGAAGCTCTGCTGAAAACCGGCAGTATTCAAATACACATTAAGGATGATAAACTATACATCGGCAACAGCTTAAAAGGATTGACCGAAATACTGACGACCTTTATGACTACCGTTAAGAGTATGAAAACCGTCGGCAGTCCGGGACAGCATATTGTGAGTGCCGATGATATCGTTAAAATTGAGCAGAGTATCAATGATACTAAATCCCTCTTAGGAGATTCGTAATGGCAATAGTTGACAGCGTACTTGCGGGAAGGTTAAAAACTATTTTCGATACTATGGATTCGTCTGCGGTTGGAAACGCGCCGAAGGATAATCAATGGCTGGCGGAGGAGCTTGCGAAAGCTATCGACGACCAGATTAAAACCGCGTCGGTATTGCCGGGAATAGCGGTGAGTATACCGAGTACGTCTCCGGCTGGTACGCCCTCGCAAGGCGCGACTTCGGCAACCGGCAGTTTACAATGAAGGTTACAGTCAACTTCCCCACGCCTAAAGGGCGGGGTTTTACGGCGGTCTTGATAAGGAGAAAAAGATGAGCAGTATTGATGCTTTTTTCTATGCCGGACAAATAGACCTGCGAACTGAAATTGCGGAAGACCTGGAAACGATTCTTAGGCAACCGAAACGTTCAATACCGTATTTCAGGGCTTACGGCGCAGGTATACCGGACTATGAAAACGAACCGGTATCTTTCGGGATGCTTATAAAACTGCGGTACGAAATCGCTATGGCTTTATCTCAGCGCAATGCCTATGTGTCAAACGGCGATAATGGAACGCCCGATAGAAGAGCCGTAACCTCCCAGACCGCGGTTACCGTAGAGCAGAACGGCGCGGGACTGGATATTACCGTTCCGTTTATCGCGCTCACGGATTTGACGAATACGTCAAACCGGGTTACTATTTCATTGGGGGTCTAATGGCGGCTAATCCTATTCAGTATACCAGCCGGACTTTTTTAACTATTCTTGCGGATATAAACAGCGATCCGGAACTCGCGGATAAACCCGAATGGTTTAAGCGGATTATCGCAGGAGTCGGGGATATGTTATCTATGATAAATAACGGCGCCGCGAATAACTGCTTCCTGCGTACCGCCTTCACCCGGCAGGCGGTAGAAGAATTGTGCTATCTCATAGATTACGCTATTCCGGACGCGGCTACCGCCTCTGGCGAAGTAGTCTTTAATCTGGACCCCTATAAAACTCTTTTCCCGATAACCCTATAAAAAGAGGATTTAGCGGTAACCTCAAAGGGGACAGTTTCAGTGCCTTCCCGTCGATTCGAAGCCCGGTCAGATGTTACCTACAATCTGCAAACGATTGAATGCGATAACGCCGGTATTACCGATAATGCTTTTTTAGTGAGCCGCCTCTGCTCGACCGGCGAAAAAGTCCGGCTCGCAGGAGATATTCCGGAAGGCTTGAAAAGCGGCACCGATTATTTCGTTATCCGTACTGACGCGGCTCATATTCAGCTTGCGTCAAGTCTTGACAACTGCCGCAGAAATAAACCGAGTCCCTTTTCAGCCGGCGGCGGAATATGTTTACTGTCTTTTTACGCGGTCCGGGCAGTCTGTTTTCAGCAGGAACGCAAAACCCCGCGGAGTATCGGTCAATCCGACGGCATCACCCCTTGGCAGGAATTTGATTTACCGGATAAAGATATTCTCCTTGATACCCTAGTTATAACCATAAACGGCGAAACCTGGACAAGAGTAGAATCTCTGGTGTTTTCGCAAATATTCGATAAACATTATCAGCTTATTTGGAACAGCGAACGGAAAGCCTACATCCGGTTCGGCAATGGTCAATACGGCGCAATTCCTTCTAATTTCCAAATAACCGCGGAGTATGCCGTAGGCGGCGGAAAAGCCTCAAACGTGCTTTCATTAGGCGCCTTATCGGTATACGCCGGAACCTGCGAAGTCATCGACAGCTGTTGTAACGCGGAGCCTATGAAAGGCGGAGATGACCCGCAGTCCCTCGAATTGGTAAAACGGCTTGCGCCCGGCACAATCCGCTCCCGGGATAGGTTTATAACCGCAGAAGACGGGGAAGTCCTAGCGGTCAACCGCGGCGGGGTTTCACAGGCAAAGTGCATCCGAAACGCCTACGGAATATTATCCGCAAAAATCGTATGCATCGCCGCGGGCGGCGGCAACCTTAACGCGGCAAACCGCCTCGCGCTTCAAAATTACCTCATCTCAAAAACTATCTTAGAAGGCGCGGATATCCACGCCGATGAAGCGGTTATACTCCCGCAGAATGTGGTTTCCCGTATCAAGATAACCGCAGGCTATACCCCAGAAGATATAACGCCCTATATTCGGCTCGGCTGGAAACTTTTACTGTCGGAAACCGGTCAGGAAATACTGACAGAATATCTATCTTACGGCGTAGAAGCCGCTATCACGATTATCAACGCTAACTTTGGAGAATACTTTTCCTCTAAAGATTTAATCCAGCTGGACGGTATGATGAAAGCACTTGACCGGTACGGCGTGCGCAAGTTCGGAGAACGGTTAGACGAATCTACCGCGATTGCCTTTATCCAATCCACTATCCGCGGCATCGATTATATGCAAATTACCGCGCCGGTTTTCCCGATTTATCTGGCGGAAGACGCAATCACCACTTACGGCGATATAACTTTGGAGATCCTGTGAAATCCTTCCTGCCGATACCATCGATAGCATATATACCGTCTTTGGAAGGGGCGGAACCGCTCTGCGCGAAACTGGACGAACAGTTTTCAGGCTGGTATCAGGATACGGCGCGCCTTGAATGGATCCGAGACCCCGCCCGATGCCCCGCGGAACTGCTCGACGAAGTGGGGTATATGCTTTCCGCGGATATCGTTAAAGGCGATTCAGAACGGGTAAAACGGGTTAAAATCGCAACCGCTATTGATCATGGGAAATCAAGAGGAACCTGGCCTCGGGTAAAAGAGCTGATCGACGCCTGGACTGGAACGGACTGCCGGATCTTCCACGCGGAAGACGGAGACGACTGGGTTTTAGTCGGCGCGGCTATTTCCGGCGGCGCATATTGGTCAATCCTCGGCGGGGAACATCCCGGCGAAAAATACGGGATCCGCCTCTTCTCGGGAACCAGCGCGGATGGCGTTACCCTCATAGGCGGCAAAGGGTATATCTACATCGATTTAAACTCCTCCGAAATTGCCGAGGATATAATACAAGGTATCCGGGAAACCCTTATTACGATGGTTCCAGCCTATTTCAGGGTGTTTCTCGGATATATCGAAAATGACGAATTTATAGGCTACGGAGAGGTGTAGAAAAGATGCATAATACGCGATTTAATCATCGGTATCGAAACGATCAAGGAAACCGCGTCCCCGAAGGCGCGGGAGACCGCTACTGGGCGCAGGATTTACTGCGGGATATGCAGTACCTCCGAGACCGAGGCGGACTCGACGAAATGGGCTACGGCGCATTGCTTTTTGTAGGCGCAATAGCGCAAGGTTCAGATAAACTACACGTCAATGTCGGCGCAAGCGCGGGAATCGTAGAAACCCAAGTAGAAGTCCCAGATGATTCCGGCGGTTGGTCTCTGCCGTCTATAACCCGCTGGGATACCCTTAAAGTTATCGTCCGCAGTACGCCGGTACAAAATTTTCCTATACCGGAAACCGCGGACGGCGCGGTATACCTTAAGTATAAGGAAATCGATGGTACTATGCGTACCCGGCAATACGGCGCAGGAGACTATCCCTATTACCTCAAAGACGATTTTGAACTGACAACCGCGCAGTCCGAAGGGTGCGTAAAACTATGCAGTTATGATAACTCCGGCGCAGAACTACTGCTCTATCCGGAATTAGCCATAGCGGATAAAATTATTAAAACCGCCTTGACCGTTTTCCGCTGGGATGTATCCAGCGCAGAAACGGTCATTCCCCTGGCAGAACTCGGTATGCAATACGGCAAACGGTACGCGGTTTTTATATCCGTAGAGGGCGCGGCAGAAATACTGTTTTTCCAGTATACCATTCAGCCTGAGGGCTTGCATATTTTTTCTTACAAATTCGACAGCGGCTCCTTCGCACCCGCGGTCGTCAAAGCCAAATGGGGAAGTAATAAATGGGGAGATGGCAAATGGGGCTCCGTTACCAGCCTTCCCGTTAATATTTTGATCAAGGAGTTATAAAATGTACGGAGTACCTTATCGTCTTAACACGAAACAGGACTGGCTTAACGCCGCCGAGTACGTCAATCAAAACGGCGGTAAAGCGGAGCTTGTTTCGCGCCTGCGGGAACTGCGGGATCGGTCCAAAATCAAGGTTCTAAAACCGGGTATTACCAAACCCGCAGAAGAACAGACCGCGGAGGATTATCAGGATGTCGATGACCCGGGTTGCGAAAAAATCCATCTTGGATTTACCGACGCGGAAATCAATCGGCTACTACAAACACTGGAGGAAAAATGAGCTTTAAGTATTGGCGGGATGGGTTAGACGATCAATCGGTTGCCACAATCCCCGAAAACGGTAATTACAAAGCCGTCGGCGCAAAGTATATCAGCAAAAAGAATCCTTTTGCGTATACCGAAGACCGGCTCATAATCGACGACGGATGCGCGTTCGATTTTTTCGACGGTTTGAGTTGGAGACAGTTTTCCAACCGAGGTACTATCGATGTCGCGGCCGCGGATTTGCTGGACGCAGGCAGTTTCGAGGTAGGCAAGGATTACTACATCTATCTTTGCCCAACCGCGGATGGAGCGGATATTGTCATCAGCGCGAATTCCACATTTCCCGACGGCTACGCCGCGCAGACCTCCCGGAAAATCGGCGGATTCCATTACGGGCATATCCGGCAGGTTTCAGCGGATGGTAAATGGATTCCCATTGATTCTACCAACGTAAAGTTCGGCAGTAACGGATTGATATGGCAACGCAATGTTACTACCGGTATTGTACCTAATTCGGTGTGGGATTTAAAAAACCGTCCCCACTGCGATCCTGCGGGAATGGTAAAAGTCGGCAACACCTGGGTAGCGATATATCAGGCAAGCGAGGCGGAATCCATCACCTTTATGGGCGGATCCGCGGGGTTGCACATCGCGGGCGGAAAATTGCAATCCGCCTACGGACAACTGCCCGTTACCGGCACCGAAGGATGCAACTGGTATACTTTTGTCGAGCTTGCGTCGCGTCAAGAAATGCGTTTGCCTAGTTATCAAGAATGGTGCGCCGCCGCTTTTGGGAATCCCCAGGGCGAAGATACCGATACGAACTATGGCTGGACAAAGACCAACAATGTTGCGCGAACTCGTACAGGCTGTAGCGTCAATGGATCGACCGGCGCGTATGACGATGTCACGGGAATCAAGCGTTATGCGGTAAGCGCGTTCAACATTGTTGACGCAGTCGGCAATGTTTTGGAATGGCTTTCTGACATGAATTTCTATCAAGAATCTTCGCGGTCTTACAACTGGTATAATGTCCTCGGCGCGGGTATGGGGCAAGCATATCTGGCGAATCAATACGGCATGGTATCGCTAATAGCAGGCGGTGCTTGGGCTAATGGTGTGTACTGTGGTTCGCGTTGCGTCAATCTGTCTAATTCGACGTGGTCTCGCAGCTCGTATGTCGGCGTGCGGCTCGCCTGTGATAAACTGGCAGGCTGAAAGCTGAAAAACTGATTGCAAATATTGGTTATCAGCAGTATAATATGCCGGATGCGAAATAATTTAAACTATGCCCCTGGGGGTTTGGGGGTGAAACCCCCAAGTTTTTTTGAAAACGCCGGAGGGGGACCGTAAAAATGTTAGGCGATTTTATCCTGTTTCAGAAATTTGAGGACTTTACGAAGTATCTCTTTCCGATTATTGATAAATTTCCGAATCGGGAAAAATTCGCCCTCTGTACAGTGATCAAGAATCACTGTTACAATATGATTAAGGATATTATCGATGTGCATCGCGCAAAATCAAAATATCCGTTATTGTATAAACTTGACGGGGAACTTGAGTTTCTCCGTTGGTTACTCCGTCATAGTCATGATCGGGGTTTTCTCGCCCATCATAGCTTCGAGACAAGCGCGCTCAAGGTGGACGAGTTAGGCAGGATAGTCGGACGCTTGCTAAATCCAAAGCCGAAAGGCGGTCAGAGTTAGTTGAGAGCGTTCTCCTGTTAAAGGGTCGTAATGTTTTAACGGTAATTGGGCTAATGGTGTGTACTGTGGTTCGCGTTGCGTCAATCTGAATAATTATACGTGGAATCGCAACACGAATGTCGGCGTGCGGCTCGCCTGTGATGAACAAAAAAGCGCGGTTTTACCGCGCAATAGACACGGTGTCTTTATGGAGTGCCGGGCAGTGATAAACACAGTTTATCAGATTACGATCCTCGCCGCTTTATGCGGCGGAACTATGATAGCCGCTCCGCCTGCGGGCGGGCGGCGTTTTTCAAGGAATAGCTATGCGTTACTGTTATGTTTATGATTTTACGAATCTTTACAACGCCTACCTTCTCGCCCGAAAACAGAAACGCTATAGAACAGAAGTTCTGCACTTCTCCTATAACCTCGAACCAAATCTTATCGCTATTCAAGAGGAATTACGGGAGCGGACTTACCGCGTTGGCGAATACCGCCCATTTATTATTATGGAACCGAAACGCCGCCAAATCGTCGCGTTACCCTTCAAAGACCGGGTTGTACAGCACGCGGTACATAATATTATCGAACCAGTCCTTGACAAGCGTATGATATATGATAGTTACGCTTGCAGAAACGATAAAGGGACCCACGCCGCGGCAAAACGCCTATCCTATTTTCTCGGCAAGCCCGATAATATCTATTATCTCAAGATAGATATTAAATCTTTTTTCGCGTCTATCAATATCCCGATACTGAAAACGCTTATCCGCAGATATATTCAAGATGAAGGAATACTATGGCTTTTGGAAACTATTTTTGATAGTTCGCCGTTTTCAGGGTTGCCGATAGGGAATCTATTAAGTCAACTTTTTGCAAATCTCTATTTGCACGAACTTGATCATCACTGTAAAAATGTACTCGGCGTCCATTATTATATCCGCTATATGGACGATGTAATTATTATGGCGCATAGCAAAGCGTACTTGAAATGGCTTCTTTCGGATATTGAATCGTTTTTGAAACAGCATCTTGATTTAATTTTGAATCAAAAAACCGCTATCGGTAAATGTCAGGACGGTATAACCTTTGTCGGTTATCGAATATGGCAGGGATACAAACTTATAAAAAAACAGTCCCTCCAGCGTATGAAAAACAAGTTTCGGGCGTGGAAAAATGGTAAAATAGAAGATGACAAATTTACCGCTTCTTTAAGTTCTTGGATGGGGCATACTTTAGACACCTCTAGTCACAAAATAGTAGAACAGATTATGCTAAGTACAATTCACTAATTAAATAGGAGAAAATCATGATACCCAGGAGGTTTCTTTATGCGGTATTTTTTCTGTTTTTCTCTTGCGCTAGTAAGCCTAGCCCTACTGCCGATGTATGGACAGACGCAACCCTCATCGCAGAACAACGCGCCGAAATTGAACGGCTCGAACGAGACCTTAACGAAATGGGAGAATATCAGCGGGAAGTTTCAGAGCGAATTGACAGCCTTACAACAGGACTTACAAACAGCCTTGAACGATGCGAATCAATCGAAAGTATCTTTGCAGAAATCGATTGCTTTGTACGTGAGCTCATTACAGAGAACACAAAACTTAGAGAACTACAATCAGCAAATAGCGGAGCGGATGCAGGAACGAGATGAAGATTTAGCGCAGGCGTATACCAAAATTGACCGGCTGGAAAAAGTACTACGGCGCGTCATTATCGCCTGCGCCGTCTTTGCCTGCCTGTTTGTCTTGTCCATAGCCCTGCGCTACTTCCGCCTCATCTAAAAATGCGGATCGCCGGGACTCCTTATTGCGACACCGCTTTTTCCAGCTTTTCCCGGGCCGCCGTAAAATCCAAGACCTGCCCGGCATGGCTGTAATGCGCCATCATTTCCGCCGACTTGTGTCCCGCAAGAGCCTGTATCTCTAAGTCCGATATTCCCGCCAATCGGCATAAAGTAACGAAAGTATGCCGCAAGGAATGAAAAGAGATGTTCCGCCGTTTTTGTTCGCTTGCAGGTATGCCGATAGCCTCAAGCTCCTCCCGCAGAGCGTACCGGAAAAAATTCGTACTCGCCGGGACGCCCGCTTTCTTAGGACTTTCCAAGACAAACCCTGCGCCGGCAGAACCTTTGCAGACTTCCGCCAGAGCCGCGGACACCGACGAAGGTATCGGCACGGTTCGGTTACTTCCCCATTTCGGACTTTTCACGCCTTCCATATCCTGCCAGTTATGGCAGAGGTCGATATACCCATCCCGAATATCGCCCCATTGCAGACCCCGAACTTCGCCCCGGCGCATACCGCAGAGAACTCCCAGCAGAACCGCAAGCCGTCCGGCGGGACCTTTAACCGGCGCATGAATCAGCCGGGAAACCTCTTCCGCAGTAAGCACGCCCTTTTCCCTCGGGCTTTCCTGAGCCGATTTAACCCGGCGGAAGGGATCGAAATCGAGGTCTTCCCGGTCCGAAAGGTCTTTAACCGCTACCCGCAGAGCTTGCAAAACCGAGTTTATCCGCCTCCCCGACGCGCCGCGTTCCGCCATCCAGACCATCCAGTCCCGAATAAGCCCCGGCGTTAAACCGCTTACTCGTAGGTCCCGAAATGGCGGAAAGGGTTCGATATGCCGAATGATATCGTCGTGGTTCAATTTTATATACGCGGCAGATAAAGGTTTCCCTTTAACCAAAGTTTTTTCCCGAACATAAGGACTATTCGGGGTCCAAAAATTAGCGGCATACTGGACTAAAGGAATATCCGATACCGGTTGGCTTCGAGCCGATATGATGAAGTTCGGTTCCGGCTGGTTTTTAAGATACTGGATAAGGGCAACCGCGCCTATTTCGGCGGCTCTTTTTGTTTTCGGGTCCCGGTATTGCGCGAGGGCGTCAGGGAAGTTCTGAAAAGAAACCCTCTGCCATTTCCGGCACACTTCCGCTCGATTTCTAAAGCCATTGCGGACCTTGCTTCTTCTAATTCTCTTTCTTTTTTCAAGAGTTGTCGTTTCTGATTTTTATATGCTTCAAGCTCTTTACTTTTATTTTCAAGCTCTTCTTCTTTTTCCTTTATTTCTGAGTCCATATCTTTCCTGATTTTCTCAGTTAAGGCTTTTTTAAGTTCCTTCTTTTCCTCCTCGTATTGTTTTTCATGTCTTGCAAAGAATTCTTTCTCTAACCAAGCACGTTGTTTCTCACTGATGGCTTCGACAAGAGGAAATTCTTTGTGACAAAATGGACATATAATATTATCCGTTTCCATATTATGGATAATATACAAAATACTTCAAAAAAGTCAACAAGTTTTTTAGTTTTCAACTTTTTTATTTTTCTTCTATAAATAGTATGCGTTTCTACTGTCGGGACCCGAAAAATTATTCAGTAATCCCGGTCCCCTTTGGTTAATCTTTTCTGAAGAGAAGTATCTTATTGTCCTGTTGACACAGCCATTTACCGGATCGCGTCGGGTCAAACCTGATTATGTCGCCTTTTTGAAAGTATCATCTTGGCGTACATGAATAACCTCATCGACGCAATTCTCAGCAGGCAAAATAACATTCTCGTATTTCATCGCGCCGAGTTTTACTAGGTATCCCAAAAAAACAGTTTCTGGTTCGTCCTTGTGAGTTCCGCTAAGGCGTAGTTGGTTGCATTTTTCTATCAACCATTTAGGTAGCCTAACCTTCATGGTTTCAGAATCTACGGGACCGTCTTTTCTTCTAGGCATATCATTTTCCTCTTTATTTAGAATATGTCATATTATCGTCAAAAAAAGTAAAAAAAATATTTGGTTGGCATTTTTTTTACTTGACTATCAACAAAAAGCAATATATATTGTCATATATGAATATTAAGACGAGTCAGCAACATGGACCTAAACAATATGAATATACCAATGTAGCCACGCCTAAACCGCTAAAGCAGAAAATCCGGTTCATCGCGGCAAAAATGGAAACGACTATGGGGAAAGCGGCTGTCAGGCTCATTGAGCTTGGCATGGAAGAATACAAACGCCAACAGTCCAACGAGCAGGCACATTAGCATTTGGCTTCAGCCGGTGAGCAGTCCGGCGTATCTGACTGCGGTTTCCTCTTATCCTGTTTCGGCGGAAATGTAAAGAAATCGCGGCTGTCATAGATTTTGAAAAATTCCCGCGCAAGTGGGAAAGGAGAAGCTATGTCTAAAAGATTAAGCGGCAAAAAGTACACCGCGAGAGAATTGGCGGAAAAGTTTGATTGCGCTGTACGCACCGTGAACTATCACGCCACGCGACTTTTCGGACCCGGCAAAAAACTAAAAGCCCGCTATTTTGATGAATATCAAGTTACCGCAATACTGGAATCCATCAAAAAAACTAACGCCGACGGCAGAAACAGTGTTAAGAACGGTACCATTCCTAGCATTGAAACCCAGCTTACCGATGAGTACCGGCTCGCGCTCTTGTACAAACAAGACGCGGATCTTATGCGGGAAGCCGCCGGGCTTGAAAAGAAACTTCGCCTCAAAGCCGAAGAACGGGCTGTCCGCGCTGAGGCTAAAGTAGTAATGCTGACGGCGGAAAACGAGCGTATCCAAGACGACTTGCGTCACGCAAACCAGAAACTGGAACTTGCCGGATGGCACCTGACCGACAGAGAAGATATGCTGTCAACTTACAGGAGGCAAGAATGGAAATAAAACCGAAAAAACCGGCAAATACCGCCGGGAAAATGACCCTGAAAGAGGTAGCCGAGGCAACGGGCGCGGCGTACAGCACAGTCGCGGCGTATGCCCAGAAATCCGGATGGACCCAAAACGGCAAATTGACCTTGCTCGACGAACGGCAGGTAACGCTGATCATCGAAGCAATGAAAATCCCGATTGCCAGCGGACGTAAAAGTAGCCTTCTATTTCAAACGGAAGGTGTTGAGACGGGTTTATCTAAAGAGTTGCGGCTTGCACAGGTATATAAGGAAGCCGCGGCTCTGGAGCGGGAGCTGAAAGAGGAAGCCCTGCGGGAAAATCAGACTCTGCGGGCTAAAAACGAGGAACTGACTTCGTGTCTCTCAAAAGAAGTTATGGACCATAATAATACCAAGAAACTTTTGGAAAGACAAAAATATGGAACCTCGGCGTATCAACGCATAGCCGAAAGCGCAGGATTAGTATTGACCGACAGAGAAGATATGCTGTCAACTTACAGGAGGTAAAAATGAAAGACAATGAACTAACTATGATAGATCATTTTGCGGGTATGTTATTAGCAAATGTTGACCTCTACCAGATTCCGCGTCGAGGTGAACGCAATTACCCGACCAACATTGAAGGTCTTTCGTATCAGTTGCAATTAGCTCACCAAGCCTACGAGATGGCTGATGCAATGTTACGCGTAAGAAAATATTACATCACGAAGGAAACAGAATGATACCAATCGTAAGGGGGAGCCATGACTAAACAGAAAGCAAAGGTACTATCCCTAGAGGTATGGGAGTATCTCGTAAACCATCCAGCGATAGATAGCAAACGTGATTTACCGGAAGAACTCTTCAAAAAGATAGATAACCTGATCAGTCATTGCCCGCTGTGCGAGGCGTTTATTAATTATTATTCGTGTAGCGAGGATTGCCCGCTATATAATTGCATCAACCCGGCGAGCAACAACCTCTATAATCTTTGGTGCGAAGCAAATACGCCGGAAGAACGGCGCAAGTACGCCGCCGAGATGCTATCACTGATCCAAGCATGGCAACCCGAGGAGGGGAAATGATACCTATACTATTCGGTGTGGCGTTACTGGTAGTGACGCTGTTTTTGACCTGCGCCGAAGCAGGCAACGCAGACCGCCGGGGTTTTCCTCATTCCCGCGGGAAGTACAATAGTTATACCGCATGGATATGCGGCAGGGAAAATTGAAAAACCGCCTTTCGGGATTACGGGTTTTCAGAAACCTCCTTTTCCTGTTTCCCGGGAGGCTTTTATTTGTAAGGATTTAAAATGAAATTCAAGAAAGGCGTTAAGTTTAATTTTTACTGCCCGTTTTGTGAAACGCATAGTTATGTGTTTTTTAGAAAAGCATTGCTGTATCGCTGGACGCGAATCCGCAAAGGATTTGTCAGGTGCAAAAAATGCGGCACAGGGTATTCGATGCGGCTGAGTGAAAAACTATTTCTTGCTTTGATGAATCCAGAATCCTTGAAGGAGGACACATGAGAGAAATACTGTTCCGCGGGAAGCGGAGGGACAACGGCAAATGGGTTTACGGACATTACCGCTTTGTCTCGATTGAAGACTGCGGTTTTCACCACGAAATATGGGTAGATTATTATTTAAATAAAAACGACGAATGGGAACCCTCTAGCGGTAATAAAGAAGACTGGGGGTATTTTGAAACTGTAGAACCTGAGACCATAGGTCAGTATACCGGCGTCAATGACAGTTTCGGCGTCAAGATTTTCGAGGGCGATATTTTGGAAAGCTCTGAATACGACTTTGACGATCCCGTACTTAGATTCGTTGACGGCGCGTTTAAGGTTGATGGAATGTTTATGCTGGATTCAGAATTTTTGAGGAGCGTAACGGTCATCGGCAATATTCACGATAACCCTGAACTGTTGGAGAAAACGAGATGACCATTGAACCCGGTAAGACATACAAAAACAAAAAGACCGGCAAAGCGTACCGGGTATTGCATATAGCATTCAGCGCGGATGATCCAGATAAGCGGCTAGTTGTGTACCGGCACGTCAGCAAAGATTGCAATCCTGTTTGGGTACGCGGCTATGAGGAATTCCTTGAAAAGTTTACGGAGGTTTCCGATGACGGAGTATAACTTTTTTGTCCCCGGCGTACCCCGGCCTCAGCCCCGCCCGCGGCTTTCAAGAACCGGACACGTCTATACGCCTAAGTTGGTAGAAACATGGAAAACAGCGGTGATGTCGGCGTTCCTGATACGGCAGAACTTTAAGGTAACGCCGATAACCGGAGCGGTTTCGCTTTCCGTATCATTTTATCTAGCAAAACCTAAAACAAAAATGCGCTGTCCTCATCATCTTTGCAAGCCGGATTTAGACAACCTCTTAAAGAGTACGATGGACGCGTTAACGAAAGCCGGAGCATGGGAAGATGATTGTCAGGTATGTATGATAACGGCGCATAAAGATTACGCTTTATCTACCGGCGCGAAAATAATAATTATTGGAGAGTGATATGAGCGTCGCGATTCCTATAGCAATAAATACATCAGAAAAGTGGATTCCCTTCGGCGGAATGTTCCGCTATAATAGAATCCCGATTTTCGTCAAACCAGATATATAAAGCGTCTAACTTTGTGTTTTTGTCTAATTCCATATTTTCACTCTAACTATTCAGTTATCGCTGAAACTGGTTTTTTGAATCGTGTTCTTTGATACTTAGGTGAACGACTACCTATAGGTAAATTTTTTACCACTTCTTCAACAACATTTTCTGGGTAGATACCCGTTGGTCCAATATAGCCAATAGGATAAATATCCCGTTGTCTTAAACGTTGTTTAACAGCGTTTGGCGATAAAATTACGCCCATAAGCGATGCTCGTCGTGCAATTTCAGTAATTGGTATCCCAATGGGTATTTCTTTCATACTGTATAGTATAGCCACAATTTTTAATGAAATCAAGAAATATATTCATATAAAAATAGGTCTAAAAAATGCTTGACTTGGTACATTATTTGCTGTCTGGTCCTGCACAAAATGAATAGAAAAGTGAAAAAATTCTTTAAAAATCGATCTTTTTTTGTTGACAAAATTTTAAGGTGGGTATATATTTTAATTAGACACACTAATAAGCCCGATTATAAATATAAGGTTTCTTTTGTATGTCTAATTATTAACCCGCTAAGGAATACACGGTGATACGTCCCGGTATAACCCAAGGCGGGGGGCTAGGAGTAAAGAAAAGAATGGAAGTTTTCTATGAATTGGAAACATTTCAGACAAACGGTATGCCTGCCGGAAATGAGCATGATCGGTACTGCGTTACCTACCTGAAACGGTATGAGTACCCCTCCGAAAAATGGGGTGTCCAAGAAACTTGGTGCCGGGCGTTTTTCAGCCGGAAAGAGGACGCGGAAGAGTTCATTGCGAAATGGGAGAATCACCCCGAAACGGAATTGCCCCATCGGACCAGCCTGAAACTCTGGGAGACAGAAACGCCGGAGTATAAGAACGAAATGAAATGGACCGAAAAGCGTTAAGCCCGGAAGGGCGAAAAAAACCGCCTGGTGACACAGGCGGGAAACCCAAAACTCCCTGCAAGGGAAAAGGAGGGCTTATGCCCCAAGATTACAATGATTGGCTTGCAAAAGTCAATACCCTCACCGACACTGCCATATCCTCGGATTGGCGGGACCCCGAATACGACGCCTGGCTTGACGAAACCCAAAGCCTCGCAGACGACGCCCTTTGCGCCTTCCTCGAAGGACTCTATCGGCAAATCAACCAGCCCAGCCTTATCCAAAGGAGAACCGCATGAACGAACAAGTCCCGGGTCAAGAAAATATCCCCGAAAGAGTGGTAACGCTGGACGACATTATGCGCCAGCTGGCGGAAGTCCTCAAGCAGATGGATGCCATCATCACCAACACTAACCGGTCCCTGAAATCTAATATCGCAGAAATCCACGATATTATCGGCATCCCCTATAAAAGGAGCGCAGAATGAAACACATCAGCGAGATCGAGTGCGATATGTGCGGAACCCTCATCGGCGAGGCGATTCACGAAACCGGCTATGAACAGGAAGACAATTACTGCTACGAAGGCGGAGCCTGCTCCGAATGCGGACGCCCTGTCTGCGATTCCTGCGGGCGTTGCGAAGAATGCGGCCGCTACTTCTGCGACGACTGCGGAGGCATTGAAAACGGGCTTTGCCCGGACTGCCGTCAAGACGTTGCAGACGAAGAAGAGGAAACTGCGGAGGCAGTATAGCTAATCTATTCCCGCCTTCGGGCGGGTTTCAAAGGAGCATATATGAATATAGCGATGCCGCCGGTTCAGGCGGTTCAGGCGGAAAACCAGTTCGCCAAGAATATCGCCTTGCGGATGATCAGCGTGGAAATCGGCAGGCTTGAAACCAACGCCGAGCAGGTGTTAGGGGCAGTAAAAGAGCGCGTCGCTGAATACCGGGACCTCGAACAGTACGCCGGGCGCATCGACGCCGCAAAAGCCGACCGGGCATTTCTGAGGAAAGAAAAAGAGAAGATCAAAGAGTTCCGCAAAGACGCCGAAGCCCGCTGGAACGCGCCCCTCGCAGTCTTTAAGGAAACGATCAAGGAAATCGGGCGGGTCTACGACGAGGCGATTGAAAGCATCGACGGACTTGCGAAATACGCCGAAGCCCGGGAAAAAGAGGTGAAACGGCAAGAAATTCAAGCCTATTTCAATGGTAAGAATTTTGAACTCCTGCCGCTTGAAAAACTTTTCGACGCCCGCTGGCTGAACAAGACGTACAAGATGGCGGACATCCGCGCCGAAATCGACGGCAAAATTGCCGGGGTGTACGAGAGCCTCAAGACGCTGGAACAGGTTCCCGAACATAGCTCTGCGGCGAAGGCTCTATATCTTGAGACGCTGGATATGGGCGCGGCTCTGCGGCGCGTTGAAACCCTGAAGGAAAACGCGCTGAAACTCGCCCGGGAGCAGGCTGATCGGGAAGAGCGGGAACTCCGGGAGCGGATCGGACAGAATCTCGCGGAGCAGAAAGAGGAGCGTAAAGCGCAAGCCGACTCTGCCCGCGCGGAAAGAACGAAAAGCCTCGCGGATCAGGCTCTTGACTTGCCGTCAGCTGTTCCTGCGCCTGATCCCGCGAAACCGCAAATGTATACGGTAACGCTCCGGTTTACCGGCCCGAGAGACCGGCTGTACGCGCTCAAGGCGTGGATGTCCGCAAACGGCATCGCCTACGAAAAGATATAATACCGCCCGCCTCTGCGCGGGCTTAGGAGAGAATATGACGGTATATGAAAAACTTGCATCGGCCCGATTGCGCTTCCTTGACGCGGGCGTCCAGCCGACCGGGAAAAACGTTTTCGCAAAATATGTCTATTACAACTTGGATGATATTCTGCCCGCGATAAACCGCATCGCCGGAGAACTCAAGTTCCTCTGCGTTACCAACTTTACCGCGGAAACCGCAGTCCTGCGGGTGATTGACGCGGAAAACCCCGATAGTTTTATCGAGTTTTCCTGTCCTATGTCCCGGGCTGATCTCAAGGGTTGCCACGAAGTACAACAACTCGGCGCGGCTATAACGTATATCAAGCGGTATCTGTACCAGAACGCTTTTGAAATAAGCGAGCCTGACGTATGCAACGCGACCGCGCCTGCCGGAAACAAACCCAAGCAAGACAAGCCTTTAACCGTTGAAGACGGCTTGCGGTTGCAACGGCAGGAGGTAATTAATGAAATCGGGAAAGTAATGACCGCCGGGTCTTCCGCCGGGCTTGCCTATTTCACTGATGCGGAAAAAGCCGAAGTAAAGAACTTTATCAGTATGACCGGGCATCATCAAGTTGGGTTAGACCTGCTGGCGCAAAAGAAAGCCGAGCTTACAAGCGAACTTGCAAAGCGGGAAAAAACCGCCCGGAATGAAAACTCCGCCGGGGGCGCGGAGATTTTCTAACAGCCGAGGCGGGCTTTTCTAAAGCCCGCCTCTTGAAGGAGTGAATATGGATGTAAACAGCGTTGTAATAATCGGGCGTCTGACTCGGGACGCGGTAATTAAATACCTCGCCACCGGGACGGCGGTAAGCAATCTGTCTATAGCGCAAAATTACCGCAAAAAAAGCGGCGAAACATGGGTTGACGAGGTGAATTTCTTCGACATCAATGTTTATGGAAAACAAGCGGAGTCCCTCGGAAAATACCTCCTTAAAGGGAAACAAATAGCCGTTACCGGCGAACTGCGGCAGGAACGCTGGATGGGCGATGATGGGAAAACCCGATCCAAAGTAACCATTATAGCGTCCGGCATACAGCTTCTGGGGAGCAAGAATGATGAGGCTCCCGGCGGTTCCGGAGGCGCGAAAAGTTCCGGCGAGTCCCAGTCCCGGCAGTCCGCTGACGGCTTTAACGACGATATTCCGTTTTAATGTCGCGGGTACAAGGGTATGAAAATACTGATAACGGCGTCGAATGAGTTTATCGGCGCGGCATTAGAAGTAGGCAAGTGGTATCAGGTCGAACTTGCGGAAAGCGGGACAGACCGGCAGAACCGGGCGTTTCACGCGCTGGTGCAGGAATACTGGCGTTCCGGGTGTCATTCGTATAACGCCCGCAGTTTTGAGCATTTCCGGGCATTGATCAAGTTATACCTCGGCGCGGGCGCGGAACCGTGTTACAGCGTGATAGACGAACACGGCAGGGCGCGCGCCGAACCGATACGCTCTTACCGCCTAAAGAGCTGGTCAGCGTATACCAAGAAAGAGCGCGGTGAAACCATCGACCGGCTTATATCGGAAATGCACCAAGCCGGAGTCCAGACCCGGCAGTTTTACGAAATACTTGCCGGCATGGAAAGACCTAAACAGGAGGCATAAATGAGCTATGACGAGTTTATCGACTTAGTCGAGTCGATGCGGAAAGCGCAGAAAGACTATTTCCGTACCCGGTTGCCATCCGCATTGGAAAATTCTAAGGCTCTCGAAAGAGAGGTAGACAGAGCCGTAAAAGCGTATGAGCAGGCTAAAGTCCAGACATTTCTTGGATTTTGAAAAAAAGGAGAATAAGAAGGTATGAAGTATTACTGCAAAAATTGCGGAGCTATCATGGACAGCTCCGGACTTGGGCGAAATAAGTATGAAATGGACAAAGAACCCTGTCCTATCTGTTCATTCGGAAAAGTAGTAAAGGTTTCCGCCCACGAGACTGTCGCGCAATGGGAAGCGCGGACTGGCAAGCAGTATCCCGATACCGCGCCGGTGTATGTATTCAGCCGCGTCTTCGAAGACGGTAGTCTTCAGATTATTTCTGAAACTGAAGGTATCGGGCTTACCCCTGAAGACGACCCTTATAACGGATATGGATGCGGTTGGCACGCTATAGATTTTTTTAAATGGATAAGAAGCCATCCGTTTATTCATCCTATAGTCGCCACCGAAGCCGGCGCGCCGCCGGACGACTGGAGACCAGAGGAGGCGGATTTTCCGCAGTCGGAGATTGTCGGCAATATCCATAACGACCCCGAACTGCTGGCGAAAAAATACTAGCCCCGAACCGGTTCCCTTCGGGGAGCCGGTTTTAACAATTTTATAAGGAGAATATATGGAAATGAGCTTTAGCTCTTTTGTGATGAGCGAGACGACGAGGAATCAAATAGCGGTTTTGCCTGGGGATTTACAGCTCAAGTTTTTCTGGGCTGTCGCGAATTTTGGGCTTGATGGAACGGAGCCGGATTTCGCCGGCCTTGAACTTGCGGTCTGGATTCCTATGCGGGACTTTATCCTGAATGCGAAACGCAAGGATGAGGCGTGGCTTAGGAAGCAGAGCGAGAACGGCAGGAAAGGCGGCGCGCCGAAGGGGAATCAGAACGCCAAAAAAACAACCCAAAACAACCCAAACAACCCAGCCGAATTCAAAACAACCCAAACAAGCCCTAATGATAATGATAAAATGATAATGAAGAATGATAATGTAAATTCTTTTTCGGCTAAAGCCGAAGAGAATTTCGTTTCGGCTCTTTCTGATTTTTCCGATTCTGAAACCAAGAAGACTCCGGGAAAAGAATCCGCTCCTCCGAAAAAAGGCAAGGCTCCCCTCGCGGATCGGGAACCTGAAAACGACTATGAGCGGGTAGAGAAACGGTACCTTGAAAACTGGCGGACTCTCTACAAACGGGGAAAAGTCAAAAGCGAGAAACCCAGCGTCAACTGGGGACAAATCCGGTCTATGCTCAAAAACCTTTTCGCCGATTTCCGCGCCGAACAAGTTGCCGCCGCGGTCGATACCGCAATGTCCGACGATTGGATTCTTTCCAACGGCTATTGTTTCGGGACGATTCTTTCCGCCACCGTCTTTAACCGGCTTATTAACAGCGGTCCGAAAATCGCGGCTCCCGCCGGTTCGCCGCCGCAAAAAACTGCATTAAGAGGTTTTGTCGTATGAACTTGCGAGAACGCCCGCTTGAAACCGCGCCGGAAGAGCAAATCGAATGTCCCAAACACGGACCGTACACCGCGAAGGTTATGGTACTCAATTTCCTCGACGGGAAAAAGATACGCGCCCGGTGTCCGAAATGCGTAGCCAAAGAAGAAGCCGCGGAACAGGCCCGGGAAAAGAAAGCGCGGCATCAGCGGAATATACTGGCCTATCAAAGTATGAATATCGGCAGGCGGTATTGGGAAACCGATTTCGATGCTTTTAACGCGTATACGCCTCAACTGGCAAAGTACTTGGGGATCGCGAAAGACTTTGCGAAAAATCACAAGGGCGGAAAGCTGGTTATGCTTGGGGGAAACGGCGCGGGAAAAACGCATCTCGCGGTTTCTATCCTGAAACAGACCGGCGGGGCGATTTATACCGCGTATGAAATCGGGCTTATGATTCGGGAAACGTATGCCGGCAAGGGGTCTGAATCGGAGCTGATGAATCGGCTGTGCGCTCTGCCTCTGCTGGTTATCGACGAGTTGGAAAAGTTAAAGGAGTCCGAGGCAAAGCAGAACTGGCTTTCGTATGTTATCGGCAAGCGGTATAACGATATGAAACCCCTGGTACTCATCAGCAACGCCCATCTTATGGATCATTGTATTTCGGCGCAGAAACCCTGTCCCCAATGCCTTGAGTACCACCTCACGCCGGATATACTTTCCCGTATCACCGAGGACGGAATCGTTATGAATTTTACCGCCGAGGACTACCGGCGCAAATTGGGGGAAGCGTTTTGCGGACAAAAAGCCGCCGAAATCGTGGAAAAATAGGTTTACTAAAGAACAGTATTAGCGGTATACTGCGATGAAGGAGTATGCGTATGGGAATGAGCGCGCAAGAGCGAACAATCCGAATTACTTGCACCGGGACGGACTTAATCGATTTCAAGAAAATCCGACCTATGCAGGGCAGTCTAAAAGTCCGGGAAAAACAGGATATTGACAAAATTATAAGGTCAATAATAGTGCATGCCCTAAGTCCTATGAAAGATCAGCCAGTTGATTTTGTCCGCTGGATTCCTATAGAGCGGATACAAGCGAATGATTATAATCCGAACAGCGTAGGCTCCCGGGAAATGGGTTTGCTCTATACGTCGATAAAACAGGATGGGTATACTCAGCCTATCGTCACTATTGAAGACCGGGACGCTCATATTATTATTGATGGGTTTCATCGGTATTTCACCGGGAAACAAATGCGGGACATTCGGGAAAAAGTTCAAGCTCATCTTCCGGTGGTTGTCATTGACAAAGATATAAACAACCGCATGGCTTCTACGATTCGGCACAACCGGGCTCGGGGAGTCCATGCGGTTTCGGGTATGTCAAATTTGGTTTTCGAGATGCTGAAGAACGGCTGGCAGGATGAGGATCTTTGCAATGAGCTGGGGATGGACGCGGAGGAGCTTTTAAAACTGAAACACATCACCGGCTTTTCCAAACTCTTTGAAAACATAGAATTCAAAAAAGCATGGAAAACAAGGGAGCAAATACAAATCGAAAATAATTTCAAAAAAAGACAAAAAAACGGTTGAAAAACGGTTATGAGCGGCAGAAAAGAAATAGCGAAATACGGTGAAAACACCAGATTCTCAAAAACTAACCAGCCTGAAAAGCGGGGCAGGAAACCGGATAAGATTAAAAAATATATACAGGAGTATGATCTGTCCTCGTCGGATGTTAACGCTATATTGACCAAAATTCTATTCGATCATACTTTAGGAGATTTAGAAGCGATTATAGCCGATCCTGAAAAGAAAAATAATCTGGTAACATTTATCGCATACGTTATAATGATACTGCAAAAAAGCGCGGAGAAAGGCGACATACGTCCGTTATCCTATTTTATGGATAGGATGTTCGGAAAACCAGATGATAAAGTATCTGTTTCTATGCCGTTGTCAAATGGATTTACTATGACCGAAGAAGAGCAATCACAGTTTGATCAGTTTATAGACGTTTTTCTCAACAAGAAAAAACCGCTTGTGAAACGCAATAAAAAGAAACCGATGTCAAAGGAGTAATCCGGTGGACACTTATAGTATAGCGAAGGGGCTGGCGAATTATAACTTAACATTGTATCTAGCCGCGGCGGTACACAGGACTCACAAAAATAAGCCGATAGACTTTGTACATTATCCCTATTTGAAGGGGATTTACGAGGATAAGTCTCGGCTCATGGGCGTAATGAAATCGACGCAATGCGGAGTTTCTGAGTATATCTTAGTCCGGGAAATAGCGACTGCCCTATCCGGTTTAAATGTATTTCACGTTCTCCCTACGGAGGAATTAGTCGGACGTTTCGTCAAAGAGCGGTTTGACAAGACCGTACTCAATACGCCTCGGTATCGGGCGGTGATGAAGAAAAAAACGGACAGCGTACGGATGAAGCAAATCGGGACAGGAACGATTGCCCTTGTGGGCAGTAATTCGGATTCGGCGTTTACGGAATTTCCTGCGGATGAGGGTATCATTGACGAGACGGATCGGTGCGATCAGGAAAATATCTTGAAAGTAGAGGATCGGCTTGCAAACAGCGAGTACCGGTCTCGGTTTACTATCGGTAATCCTACGATAACGGATTTCGGCATACACAAGCTCTTTAAGGAATCGAAACAATACCGTTGGCATATGCGGTGTCCGAAATGCGGTAAATGGTTTGTGCCTGATTTTTTTGAGCACGTAGTTGCGCCTGATGGGGATAATTGGGTGTATCGGGATACCGAATGGGAGCGCGGGCTGAAACGGGACCCATATCCGTTGCACGAGTGCGGGCAGATAATCGAGCGTTCTTTTCCGGGCGAGTGGGTTGCCGAATACCCAGAGGCTGAGGCAAGTTTTTATCACATCAGTAAGATGTTTTCTACGAAGATAACCGTTCGGGAATTATGCGCGGCATTTTCTAAAGGGCTTGACGACGATACGGCTATGGCGCGGTTTTACAATTCCGATTTAGGATTGCCCTATACGCCTCGGGGCAGTAAACTAAATGAAGATGATTTGAACGGTATAATTGAGCAGTATACTATGCCTGATCTGTGTCAATATCCGTGCGTTATGGGTATTGATGTTGGGACTCGTATGCACGTGCGGATAAATCAGATTTTAGGAGACGGCAGGGAGCGGGCGGTATTTATCGGCACGGTTGCGGAAAAGGAAGATATAGAAAGTCTGTGTACCCGGTATAATATCGTATGCGGCGTTATCGACGCGATGCCTGAAATCAGGCTTGCCCGAGATATATCGTATAAGCGTCAATTTTTCCGGTGTATGTATCATTCTGAAAAGACGATGGATAAAGCAGACGCTCAGACGAAACGGGTAGGGGTAAATCGGACTGAAATACTGGATGAGGTAGTGCGGAAGATCCGGGAGCGGCGGCTTGAGTATCCGCGTAATGCGGCAAGTCTGCCGGAATTGTATCAGCACATGACCGCCTTGACGAGAGTATTTAATGAGCAGAGGCAAGAATATCAATGGGTAGGAACCGAAGCGGATCACTATTTTCACGCCGAGGCGTATGCAACATTAGCGCGCAGGATTATTACTTCGGTAACGTGATAATTCTTGATAATTTTACCGAATAGGGGTATAATAAAATTATGCAAATAGAAAAGAGCGCGATGGGATTTCGTATTGAAGACGGATATGGATACGGGCGTATGGGCGGTCGCGACCGCCGGGGATTAAACGTATACAATTACTCTTCTTTGGTATCCCAAGCGGCTCGAGATAAGCATGGGAACATTCATTCTGCGGATTATTTGCTTCCCTATTTTTCTTTAACGATTTCGGAGCGGATAGATATGATGCGGGCGTGCGGACCTATATTCGGCGTTGTTACCGGGCGCATGAACCGTATTTCAAGTCTTGAGTGGAAAGTAACAACGCGAAAGAAAGATCAGGATAGACTTGAAACTCTGATTAAAACGGCTCGGGATATTTTCAATGAAGGGCTGGAAGAAGGTACGCCCCAAGGGATAGGCGGAGCGTTACAGGCGTATCAGTTTATTTCGCAATACATAAAAGATATACGTCTTGATTTATCCAACTTTGACAAGGCGTTTCTCCGCTGGGCGCGTTCGGTTAAGAATCAGCAGGAGGATCGCTGTTCTGAAATCGAGGATTGGCTTAGGAATCCGAATCAGGAAGATACGCTTGAGGACTTTTTAAAAAAACTGGTATTTGACGTCCATGTGCATGGGATAGCGGTTGCATATAAGAAGCGCGTTCAGGGTAAGATAGAAACTCTGCATATTTTACCCGGCGGTTCTTGCTACCCGATTCATGGGAAACACGTCGGCGATGCGGTAGGGATCGTGCAGATAATCGACGGCGCGGAGGCGCAGTTATACTTTAGCGATGAGGCCTATGCTCTGCATTACGCGCCGTATTCGGGCGATCCTTACGGCGTTGTCCCGCTGGAAGCCTTGACGAATAATGTCGCGGAAATACTCTTATTTCAGGAGCGGGCCGCGAGTATGGCGGATGGGACGAAACCGCCGGAGAAGCTGATCGCCTTCGGCGACCGTACGCCGTGGATGGAAGGGCAATTAGAAATGCCGATGAATCCGGACGAGCGCAAGCGGATAGAAACTATGATAAACGAAGCCCGAAAAGAGGCGGTTCGGGTGATAACGGGACACGGAACGCCGCAAGTCGTAGATGTATCCCGGGCGGATACATTTCAGTATCAGTCAGAGCGTCAGCGGATGGTACGCGAGGAAGTAGGGCTTGTATTCGGCGCGTCAAACATCGAGTTAAATTTAAGCGGCTCTGACAGTACCAGCGGGCGCAACACATCGGAATCCCAAGAGCGGAGCGAAATGTACAAAGGCGTTTTGCCTCATGTACAGATGATAGAAAACTTTTTCAATTTTCAGGTTCTGCCCTATCGCTATGGACATCAGTACGAATTTAAGTTTAACGAAATGCTTTCTGAAGCGGAACAGTTAAAATTCTGGACAGAAAAGCTGAAGTCCGGTTTGTTTTCGGTCAATGAGATTCGTATGGAAGACATCGGTAAGGATGGGTTCGGTGAAGGTTTTGATAAGCCCTCATCGCCCTCCGCTCAAGAGCAGATAAAAGAGCCGTCGGTTATGGAAGGAGCGTTATGATAGATTCGGCGGTAACTCAGCGGCAGGTTCGGGCTTACGCTGAAGTTTTAGAGATTGATCTTGCTCTGCTTTTTAAGGCTTTACGGGCGGATGTAATGGACGCGCTGAAACAGGATGATCCGCTTAACGCGTTAGAAAAAGTATTCGATACATTTAGTCCTGACGGCGCGGATACGCCGGGAGGACTACATCCCGGCCGGTTAGATTTACTAAAATCCGCGGAACGCGATCTTATTCTGTTGGTAAAAAAAGCGCGTACCAAGTCCGGCAAAGGCGGAATACTGGTCTTAGGCGATGACGGACATTGGAGATTGCAAGATAAGCAGGAAAGCGAAGAAAATGCTAAGCGACCGGATTTTCATATTAAGAAAGACATTCAGCTTACAAAAGGATTTTCCATAAAAAAGGGGACGCAAATGACCGGCGTAAAAGTAATGGCTTCTGGAAATAAAATCAGGCAGGTTGGCGATTTAATAGATAAATATCCCCTTCAAAACGGAAAATTAACTAAATCAGAGGACTGGGAAAAAGTAAGGGGAACCTCGCTTATTACCAATGGGAAAACTATATTTAAAGCCGAAATACACTGGTATCAGTGCAAAAATATTGGTAAAGTTCAATTTAAGAGAAAAGAGAGAAACGATGAACAAGAATGAAAAGAAAGTAACCGGTATGAAAGTACGGTATCTTGGGGAGTCCGATCCTTTAACGCTTTTACACGGGAAAGTCTATGATGTAGTTTCAATAGATACGGTCTGGAATGATTATCGGATCGTTGACGAAACCGATGAGGACTATCTGTATCCGATAGACGAGTTTGAGGTGGTGCATGAGGCTGACGCTTAAACGACTATGTGAAAAATACGATGTACCCATCGCCGGCGCCACGTATGAAGACCTTGTTTCAAAAATCATTGACTACAACAAGATGCGGGCAATACAGTCCTCGCAGAAACTATCCCATAGACGGTATACGCGGGGATTGAAGGACGCGATTACTGAAGGTGAAATAACGCTACCGGTATATGTGCCGATTCCCACAGCCCGGAAGAGCGCGCAATCCGGCAAGCGGCTTATCCAGAATGTCCATTACGCGCTGACCCGGGAACTGCGTTCCGCTCTGAAAACTCACCCGGATAATCCTGATAAAGCAGTAGCGCAAATGTTATCCGCAGTTAAGACGATTATGGAGCCTTACGCCGATGGTTCGCCGCCGCCTCATTGCCGGACCATAGCCGAAACCGAAGTCCGGTGCGCGTTGGATTTATCCAAGTACGAGTACGCTAAACATCTTGCCGAGGCGGGACTGAAACTAGAAAAGATATGGCGTCATTCCGGGCATAGCGCGAATCCCCGTCCCGGTCACGTCGAGATGGATGGCGTGGCTGTAGACTTTAAGCGCAACTTTGCGGTGCCGGGCGGAAAGGGAAAACGGATTTGGATGAAGTACCCCCATGATCCTGACGCGCCCCCGGCTGAGGTAATCAACTGCGGATGCAGTTTCGAGATACAGGTAACAGGGACAAAACAGCGGACAATAGCCCGGGAACTGGAAAATACTGTAAAAACTCTATTTTTAGAAACTACTGTAAAACAGAAGGATAACAGCGATGGAAGACGATATGAGAAAATTTTTGACCGACGAACAGGTTCGGGCGTTAAACAACTCTGACCCGTATAATCAGTTTTTCAAAATCGGTACCCTGATTCAGAATTTGCAGAAATACTGTCAATATCTGGAACAGAACAGCGGAGGCGGGGGTGGAGGCGGAGTATCTTCTGTAAACAACAGAACCGGCGCAGTAACACTGGATAAAAGCGATGTGGGACTTTCCAACGCTGATAACACGGCGGACAACGCAAAACCTGTTTCAACCGCGCAACAGGCGGCAATAGACGCCGAAGCTCAGAGGGCGCAACAGGCGGAGAGCGGCATTGCCGGTAACTTGACGGCAGAATCACAGGCGCGAGCGAGCGCAGATACCGGTTTGCAAAATGCTATTCAAACGGAAATCGGTAACAGGCAAACCGCTATTACAAGCGGCGTGAACGAGGCTAAATCTTATGCTGATTCGTTATTTGCCAATGTCAATACCGCAGAATTCGCGGGCCCCTATAACGCAGTTGCAAATATTCCAACTCCTTATGACACAAATGATTTATACCTTGTGGGAACCGCTGAACCTTATGACATTTACGCGTATATTCAGGGACAATTAAAAAAAATCGGTTCAAGTAATGTAGACCTTTCCGGCTATTATAACAAAACAGACATCGACGCGTTTCTCGGCGGTAAAATAAATAATCCCGCGCCCAGCGGTCAAAGTATGGACGGGAATATACCAACCCTGAATGCCAATGGCGATGGACTTGTAAACAGCGGAAAAAAAATAGCGGATTTTGCTACCGCCGGGCAGGGAACAAAGGCGGATAACGCGGCGACAGCGGCAGACTTAAACGCCCATACCGGCAACAGCAATATTCACGTTACCGCGGCGGAAAAGTCCGCATGGAACAGCAAGCAGAACGCGCTGACTTTTCCTCTATCCGTACCGCAGGGCGGTACCGGACTGTCGTCGATCCCGCAATATTCTGTGTTGGCGGCATCGGGAAACAATGCGTTAATCGCATACCGACGGGGCGGTTTAGGAGTTTTTTCTCACGCCTCCATCTCAAACGAATATAAAAACTTCACCAACCTTATTACGCGAACCTCAATGTCTTTTCTTCAGGATGCGGCGGACGCGCAGGTTGAGTTTACCGGTTTTATGAAGACTATTACCGCTAATCAGTACGATGATGCCCTCGGCATACTGAAAATCCGCTGGAGCGAACTTGTTTACACGGGTGGCAGTGTGGATTTGACAAGTAGCGGTATTGTTATCAATGCGACGGATTTAATAAAATCTTTTTTCCCTGCTATTACGGCAAACAGCATCGGTTATAACAATATTACGCTTATGCCGGGAGCTGTGGGAACTTGCGGCAGAGTTACTGCGTATAACCAGCAGGGAGTTAAAGGTAATCCTATTTTCGGCGGCGGGGTGCTATTTTACGATCCGGCGGACGGGCTGAAAGTGAGCGGCGTTATCACGAGCGATAACTCTGCGATACTCGTATGGGAGATGGAGTTTCCGGTTGCGGTAACGTGGGTTGCGGCCGACTGCGCTGTATTTGCGGAGATATAGCTATGATGACTTTTACCGAGGCAAAGAAGCGAATTGCCGGGATATGCGATTACGGCGTCGATGAGCAGGGGCGATGGGTGTGCGGAAACACCAGAGCGTATGAAGCGGTGCGTAGCGATGCATGGCAGATGAACTGTTGCGCGTCCTGCCGGGATGAGGTAAAGCGCAAGTGTACGATTGATAATCAGCCGGTTTCCTGCCTTACCTATTGTTGCGATTGGCTGGGCAAGCGGATTGTACAAGACGAGGTTCTGCTTGAGACTTGGGGCGCGATACAAGGCGAGGCATTAAAGCGGAGGCTGAAATGCGCGTCGCGTTAAACTCAATCTTAAACAGCGGCATAACAGGAGAAGAAAATGAGTAAACTGATAAAGTTTAACGCGGTAATAGACAAGAGCCGTTCTGTAGAGAAAGACGAGTCCGGCAAGAAGCGGCGGTATCTTGCCGGCATAGTATCGGGGCTGAAAGAGGACGCGCACGGGGAACACGTTACCCAGCGGTGTATTGATTCCATGTGTCATCAAGCCGAAAACGGCGATGTGCTTTTGTACGCGGATAAGCACGATGTAGCGGAAAGCGATGACATCGGGATAATGTCTTCTTTTAAGGTATTGGAGAACGGCGATTGGTACGGCGAATTTAGGCTTTATGATGAAAACGACGCAGTGGACGACGCGTCTATCCAAAAAGCGAATAAACTGTGGGCGCAAGTGAACGGACTGCCGCCTTACACTCGTCCCCGGCGGAAAGGGTTTTCTATAGAAGGCGAGATTCCAGATACCGCGGTTCTGGAAGATAAAAAAGTAAAACTCGGCATTATCGACGATATAATTCTTAAAGGCGTGGTAGCGGTTCCCGAACCGGCCTATCAGGATTCATACATTCACGCAATCTACAAAGCGTTTGATAAAACACCGCCGTGGTCTATTCGGAAAAGTATCCGCAAACGGCTGACCGGCAGTATCCGCAAAGATGCACAAGCCCGGTATGATCGGGATCGGTATGAGATCGAAGAAGAGCGGGATCGGCTGATTGCGGAAGCGGTAAAAAATATTGCTGAAAAAGATTCTGAAGACTTGACAAAAGAGTTGCAGGTGATATTTAATGAATATAGCGATGTAACGATAGGGTTAATTTTAGACAACCCGACTCTCGTTGGCGAAAATGCAAGTCCAGTCATGGCGAGTCCATATATGGAGGCGGAAAGCGCCGAAGACGTTGATCCTGCGCGGATGGCAATGTTGACGGAACTCGAACGCCGACTAGAGGAATTTGCATGGTCAAGGAGAGTAGACGATGTCACTTCTAGTACACAAGGCGATGACGCCGGAGGAGAAGCTCAAGCTCGGTAATATCATGGCTCTCTGCAACGAGCTTTTAAGCGCGGAGGGGTCCGCGGCAGAGCCTGAAACGCCGGCAGTAGAAGAGTCAGTTAAAAAAGAAGAAGAACCGCCCGAAGAAGAGGCAAGTCCTCCGCCGGCCGCGGAAGAAAAAGCCGAAGAAGAGGAAGTAAAGAAATCCGAAGAAGCGAATGCAGACGCCGAAGAACGGATGGAAGAACTTCCCGAAGACGACGAGACCGCGCTCGCGGTTTTAAAAATCCTCAAAACTCTGAACGCGAAAAAATCGGTAAAGAAGTCAAAACCCGCGGTTCAAAGCCCTGAAATGCAGGTTTTAGGGCAGACCTTGCTTGTTATGAAGTCTATGCAGAAACGGCTTGACGAACAAGGACAGGCTTTGAACGGCATCCTTGAAGGGATGGGTATTACGAGCGAAGTTTTGAAGGTAGAAAAAGCCGCGCCTCGTCAAGCGGTACAGCCCTCAGCGAATGATATTCTTGCGGCTCTTGCAAGCGTTGTACAGAAGTCCGCGTCCACTGAACCGGCGAAACCCGAAACTATGCGGGACGCTCTTGAGATTCTTTGGAGATAGTAAATGAATCGCAGTTTAATGCAACAATTTAATCAGTTTTCCGGCGAGCGGAAAAGCTTAGTCCGTAAAGCCTTAGATTCCAGCGTCGGCGCGGGATCGACGCCGAATTCGCCGCTTATCGCGCAGAAACTTGAGCGTATCATCACTAACCAGATAGTCCGGCTTTCGCCGGAACTTGCGGTAATAGAACCCGAATATGATCCGCAAAAGTATCACGAGTTTAACCGGCTGACAAAATTGCCCCGCGCAGGCGGAGCGATGGGCGAGTCCGCGGTAACGCCTACCGGTAACGGCGAGTACATTCGGGATAACGTGGAACTGAAAGTTATCCGGCGCAAAGGCGCGGTGTCAAATTTCCTGCAAGACGCGTCGAAGGGATACATCGACGCCGCGGCAACGGAAATGGAAAACCACATCCAGTCTCACGGATACGATATGATCGCGTATCTCGAATACGGCAACAAAGGCGCGAATAAATACGCTTTTGACGGGCTTGATGCGCTCATCAAGACAAACCGGTGGAATAACGCTCAGGGCGGAGTCGTGCCGTCCGATCTGTCTCATCTCGACGATATGATCGACGCGAATATGGCAAAGCAAGGCGCGAATCACAAAAAAGTGCTGTTGATGAGTCCGCCGATGCAATCTCATACGTCGCGCCTCTTGACGAATGTGCGTCTTCAGCAAGGCGGACCCTCCGCCACGGTAGAAATTCAGGGAGGCTGGCGGCTTGAGTCTTACCGCGGGATTCCGATTTTACCGGTTGCGGCGTTAATGCCGAAACCCAAAATGACCGGCGTTACCGGTACGGGAAGCGGTAAGTTCGCCCGTGTCGCGTCGGTAAGCTGGGACGGCGAAAGCGAAGCTTCTGACGCGGTTGCCTGCGCCACTGGGCTTACTTGGACGCCGGTGAACGACGCTCTGTTTTACAAAATCTACGCGGGCGCGACTGCGGATACCTGTAAGCTGGTAGCGGTTGTTCCGTCGATTGCGTATGACGGCACAGGTACTCCGGTCGCCGATGTAGCGGGTATTACGGTGTCAGGCGATATTAGTCTGCCTAATCCGGCAATTACGCTGGTCGCTCCCGCCGGTATTTTGAACGGAGTTAGCAACTCTGTTTCAACTGAAACCGCTCAGGATATTCCGAAAGTAGCAACCGGCGGCGTCATACCGGAAGATATTATCTTGTGGGATTTGGACAAGACGCAAGGGCTTGGAAAAGTTCCGTACACCAACTCCGGCGGGGATCGGTTTCAAGGGTTGGTAACGATAAATCCCCTTGCGGTAACGGATGACAATATACCGTTTATGATCAAGTCGTATCTTGCGTTGTGTCCTTCCTTCGAGGCGACTTCGGTTATGTACAGAGGTTTGAGGACGCGGTAGTGTTGCTAACTGTACGGGAACTGGAACAGCGGAAACAGGAAGGGGTATCTGAAAAGATAGTCTCTCTTCCTGTTGAAAAGCCGTCGGTTCCCGAGCAGAAAGTATATCGGATGTTTCATCCTGATTCGACTGACAGAATTCCTATCTCCTGCGAGTTCGCGCTCGCGGGCGTTACAATTAAATTGGTTAGAGGCGTTGCGGAAGTTCCCGAAAACCTCGCGCCGGTTTTAGAAAAATCCGGTTGGATTAAGGGAAAGAAACTTGACAAGGAATGGGATGAGGCGTGATATGGAATTTTTGGGGCAGTGGAGTATTTGGCACGTAGTAACCGTGGTTTTCGGCGTTGTCGCTACCTTAGCGATGATCCTCAACTCGAACCTGAAACTGCGCTGGGGCGATAAGGAATGGCTCGTCGGCAAGGAGGGTAAAAAAAGCGAGGATATAATTCTCAAGGATACGCTCTTTCGGATAACCGCGGATATCGATCACCGGTATATGGCGGATATTTTCGACATTGCCGATAGAATGAAAGTAAAGTTCGAGCAGGTCATAACCGAAAAGCATTGCTGGTTTACGCTGTACCGGTTTACCGATCTAATTTATGACGAGGTATTAAAACGAATCCGGCGGAATAACCTGAAAATAAAACTCAGCGAGCAGAGCATTGAATCGTATATCAATGACATACTGCAAACTGTCGGCGCGGAGTATGCGGTATTGCAGGCTAAAGCGAAACTGGTAAAATGCGAAGAGCAGTATCCTGATTGGAAAGACATCGAGACGGATGTGCGGGATATTCTATCGATTAGTATTCATGCGATGAAGAAGTGTATGATTACGCTTTTTGTAGAGAAAGTAAAACTGTACGAGGAGTATGCGGATAAGTTTTGCGAAAAGACGACTCGGGAAAACTGCATCGACAAGCCTATTGAAAAAAACAAAAACTACATCAAAGCATTCGGAGGAGAATTGTGAGACCGGGAATCCAGACCCTCATGGCTGAGGCGGGAGAAGCGGCGTGCTACGCCCTCGGTATCATTGAGATCGCAAACCGTTTTAACAAACAAGAAATGCCGGTTATGGAAACGCTGATCAAAGCCATCGACAGTAAGTATATCTACTACAACTGGAAAAACGTTTCCGATAACGATAACTTCACGGTTCTTGACCCGGCCCGTTTTCTTGCCCTAATGACCTGCCAGCCGTGGCAAGTAGAAAAAGTACCGTTCGACTACGCGCCCAAGCCCGGAGAGTACGTGATCGACCGCTGGGAACGGCAACTCACCGGAAAGACTATCGGGCATTTCCGTCTGCCCGATTGGGACAGCCTCGCGGACAGCCAAACCGTCCGGTACGGCAAAATCGTTTCTCGGCGCATTTTTAGGCGTGTATCGTAAGGAGTGTTTATGAGATGTGTTTTAATCGTTGACGAGAAAATAGCCGCGGTATCTGAGTGTAATACGCTGCCTACTGCGCCGGGCTGGAAAACCGCGTGGTACGGTGAGGATTACGCGGTAGGCGAGTCGGTATTGCTCTTTGACGAAAAATTGCGGCGCAAGCCTATTGACGCGGGTAGCGTATACGGACGCGCTGTCGCTGAAAAGGAAAAAGCGGTTGAGAACGCTCGGCTTGCTAGAATCGCCGCTGATAACGCGGCGCAAGACAGAAAGAACGCCGAAGCCGATTTGGAGAAAGTTTATGCTCAAGTTGAAGCGTTGTACCAATCAGCGGAACAAAAAGCCGCTAAAGAAAGAGCCTTACTTGAATTTGCCGATATTGCGGAGAAAGCAGTTTTGGCGGCGGAGGAAGCAGTACAGAACGCGTTGCAATCCCTGACTGAAAAAAACGGGAACCAAAAGCCGGAAAAGCCCTCTGAGCCGGTGAAAGAATCTAAGGCTGGAAAAGCCGATGTAAAGCCGTCTGCGAAAACGAAAGAGAAGAAGGATAAGTAATGGAAGGATGCTCGCCTGCGGCTATTCGTGCAATTCTCGAAGGCTATTGTCTTGACTGCGAAACCGTAATCGAAGGGGAAATAACTATCGCTTTAGATAGTCCTACTGCGGAATTGACAGCAGACCTATCTTTGCGGCTCCAGACGCGGGTAGACGCCGAGGGCTTGCCTGAAGGGACGAGAATTATAGCGAAAGCAGGGAAGCAGTTGACTCTTTCCGCGGAGGCTACGGAAATCGGAACGTTTCCGGCGGTATTCCGGCAATACAAAAACTTATCCGATAGTTGGCTTGTACAGACAAGAGACTTTCAAATCCTTCCAGTAGTAAAACGGATGACCGGATTAACCTTTGACGGTACAAGACGTATTATTGAATATCATAGCGGTACGGGTTCGTCGGTTTTGTTTGTCGATCACAGACCGATAGTAAAAGTACACGCTATCAATCTAATTACTAATCCGCAAAACTGGGTGTATGTATCGCCGTCATCAATCGAACCGATACCGGAAGAAGGTATTTTGAAATTAAAAGCCGTACTTGAATCATGGCAGAATTATGTTCCCGCGTTTCCCCGGGGCATCGATAACATCAAGATCGATTATGAGTACGGATATGATCAAGTTCCGGCTGAAGTTTGCCGGGCGGTTGCCCAGCTTACCGCGGCGCAGGCGTTGGCGATGGTAGGCAGTCGGAGCGGCGGCGGGTCTCTGTCGGTACAGGGATACAGCAAGAATTATGGCAAACGCGGAAAATACACTGACTACATCAACGAACTTGAACGATGGGCGGATGGTATTTTACGCAATTATGTAATGGGATTATCGGGACAGTAGTTCCGATTATATAGGAGTTAAGTATGAAAACTTATATCGGCGTAAAGATCGTTCAAGCCGAGCCGGAAATCAAAGACGGCAAAGAAGGGTACAAAGTAACGTACATCGAAGATGCGAAACCCGGCGAGAAACCGTACAGTTCGTGGTGTCCGAAAAACATTTTTGAGACGCATAACCGCGAGGTTGCGGGCGGAGGCGTACCGTTTGCGAAAGCCCTCGAAGCTCTCCAGCGTGGAGAAAAGGTCGCCCGAAAAGGCTGGAATGGAAAGGGTATGTGGGTACAACAGCAGGTTCCTGATGAACATAGCAAGATGACCTTACCCTACCTGTACATCGAGTACCCACCGCTTCATCCTGCGTATCCGAACGGAAGCAGAGTCCCTTGGCTTGCAAGTCAGACAGATTTGCTGTCGGACGACTGGTTCATTGTTGAATAGGAGTTCTGTCGATGGCGTTTTGCTGTTCTCTTGAAGACCTTGACATTTGCGGCGCGCTCTCTGATGTGCAAGAGCAGGCTTGTATTATGGGTACGCCTGTAACCTACATCTATAGAAAAGAGTCGAATGTACAGCGGGACGCCCTCGGCACGATAAAACAGCGTTCTCTTGAAACTCGGTATGATTTCTATTCTTTTCCGGTGGAGCGTTATCCTGATTACAAAAAACTCGAACGCGCCGGACTGCGGGAAGGCGTAGAAGTTATCGTTTACTTGCCGATGGCGACGTTTTTTGAGTACGGACTTATCCGGCAAGACCGGCGGAAATTAGGTTCTGATTTTGCATCGTTGGAAATAATCCGATCTACGGTATTAGTAGACGGGAGCGAATTCAAAATCAAGGATAAAGGATTATTCGGGCGGCTCTCGTGGGTTCCGCTGTATGTAACATTAGGATTGGGGACGGCATAATGGGATTATCAGTACACCCCGAAGCTATACGCGCCCGCATCCGCCGTCTTCCCGCGCTTATGGAATTATGGGCGGACGCCGCCCGGAAAAAAGACGCGCTTGCGGTAATAAAAGAGTTTCAGGATTCCATTGAAAACGGAAAGATTCGCCCGCCCCTTGCGCCGCGGACTATTGCCCGGAAAAAGAAACTCGGTATGACCAAGCCGGATAATCCTCTGCGGGGATTCGGTATGGAAAAGGCGCGTACTTACGCCCGATCCTTGAGGCTTTACAAAATAACGAACGGCTGGCGCGTGAAAATGCCTGCTATTCCGCATCATAGTTCTACGCTGAAAATGGACGCGCTTTTTCAAATTCACGAACTCGGAAAGGTTATCAAAACTAAAACGGGAAGTATTGTTATACCTTCCCGTCCTGCGCTGGCGCGGGCGTATCAGAAAGTTTTACAGAATATTAGCAAAGGCGAAATTAAAGAAGTACAAGAAGCCTGCGCTGAATTTTTGAGAACCGGTAAGACCCATAAAGGGGATGATATTCTAGCGACTGCGGCGGCATTGGAGCGCACGTATGGATCGGCTGATTAATCCCTTGAGCGATCCTGCGCTCTGGTCAGGCGTACCCGCTGAATGTGCGGATCACGTTGATCAGCGCATAGCGTATCATACATCTACCGCGCTTAGGTTTTCAGCGCAAGATACTATAGCGGTTTGCTCTGTAGAGATTCCGCCGGATAATGAAGAATACTATCTCGCGTTCAATTTTTCTTCCCAAGATCATCCGTGTACGCTGACTAGAAATAGTAAGGCTACTTACCGGTTGTGGATAGACGGTTCGTATTATACTTTTCCGGTTTGTAAATTGCTTTCCCGGGTTACGCTCCCTATTACCGGTGATGGACAGATTAAGCTTGAATCCCTCCACAAACAAAAGGATTATGCGGTAATTTCGGATTTGCGTATAATCGGTCCAGGTTTTCCCGCTGATTTGCTGGAGGGCGTGAAAGCCGGGATTGAACAGCATAACTATGCTCAGATTGCAATCGGAACGGTCGATGTGAAAGCCGGAGATACTGAAATAGTATTTCCCGACACTTGGGAATGGCTTGAGGAAAATCTGGTTATCCGCTTAGGCGATCATCGGTATCAGATAAAGAACCGAATCAACAACACAGTTACGCTTGGGTATACCTACGACGGCGACAGTATCATTGAAGATTTTAGCGGAACCGCGACAGTTGGAATCCCTGTGCGTATCGGTTATTACGACAGCGAAGCTGATCTGCCCGGTATTGCGTTATGGTATAATTCGCCCGCGCCGAAAGAGCGTCATGCGCCCTATGAACGGCTTTGGTGTATCAAAGACGGAACGGAAATCATAATGTCCCGTAACGGTTCTGTAGCGTTATGGAAAGTTTCGGTATACATAGCCGCTCATTCGCCTGAGTTAGTCGCGGTTGCAGGACGGGCTGTACGGGCGTTTCTCGCCGAATATACGGTTTGGTGTCAGGGCGATAAATTATGGTTCAACTGGATAGATCCAACCGCGGACACCGATCCGCTGGAGGCTATTGATATAACGGCGGCTTCATTATATCAGTTTGAGGTCGAGATAGAGGAGGATTTGTGGCCAGCAAGAAAAACGAATCCGGGCGCAAGCCGTCCGGCAGTAAAGGTGTTTCCGCGATAACCGGAACCTTTAGAGTTACGAACACTGCGAATCAGCCGCGGGAGTTTAAGCTGTCTGGGCAGTGGTATCGGTGGGAGCCGAGGGGACGAGCGGGAGATAGTCTTTCTCTCTCCGAGGGGATTGTGAAAAAGAGCGATTTCAATGCGGTATCGCATTACTTCGCGGTACAAAAAGAAGGAGCGTAGGATGAGACGATTAGGAGTGTACGGCGAGAATCTTCCGACTAAGAAAGAGCGGTCTGTAACGCCTGCGGATTTTTCGATTGCCGGATTATACGGTAGTTTCAACCGGAAATTTTATAAGCCCTTCCGGTTTCGCAACACGCAAGAAGCCCTTGAGGTTTTGGGGGAACAGACTAATCCGGCGGATTATGGCTGGGATGCCCTGAACGGATTTTTTGCGAATCTGCGGGGACAATCCGGTTCTATCATTGTGTGTTCTTATCCCGGGATAGGCGCGGCGCAGGCTCATGCGGAGGCATCGCATCAGGGAAACCCGCTGTTGACGTTTCGCGCCGGGTATCAGGGAGAACCGGAATACGGGAAGCGGGCGAACCGCATCGCTTTTGAAATAAAAAACGGGAGCGCGTTTACTACTCCAATCCTTTCGGTAACCGGGAATAGTATTACGCTTGAATCGGTTGCTGGGATCCGGCGAGGCGATGTAGTATCTCTGGGCGTTCCCTCGACGTTGATTACCCATACGGTTTTGGACAAGCTTACTACTCCCGCGCAGATCGCCGCCCATACGGTACAAAAACTGTTGATTAAAACCCTCGCGATGGATGACGTTTCTCGTTTTGAATCGGGAACAACGGTAAGGATTAACGGGACTGATTATACGGTAACTGCCATCGATGGGGGCTTCCTCGAGCTTGACGATATAACCGGCGTAAATCCGGGCGATGCGGTAGAACGGTCGATTACGCACGATGTAGCGTCGGTTGACGATGCGACTACCCTCACGATGGATTCTGTTGACGACTGGGTCGTAGGCGATGAAATAGCGATAAACGGCGGTCTTCACGTTATCGCAAGTATTGCAGGCGATCAGGTAACGATTGACGATACTACTGGCATAACCGCAGGGGATACCGGGACGGTGTCCATCGCGCATACGGTACAAGCGGTGTATGATAACGCCGGGGAGTTTGATTCGGTTGCTGACTGGGCTGTAGGCGATGCCGTTACCTTTTCTGCCGGGGTTCATACCATTACCGGTATTGACGGTTTAATCGTAACCTTTGACGATATGACTGCGGTCGCGGTTGGGGAACTGGGAAGCTATACTATTTCACCGGAAGAGTATCAACTCCAAGTAGATACGGCTGAGGATATTTACGCCGGGGATACGGTTTTAGGGCAGACGGTTATCGAGGTTGACGGGGTTTTGCTGAAAGTAGCGGATTTTTCCGGTATTTTCATAGGCGACACTTTTACTACCGGCAATCCGGCTTACCGGGAATTCTCCAAAGTGACGGATGTGAATGAATCGAATGGGACTGTTCAGATTCAGGACACTTTTGCTTCCCTCGGCGGAGAGTTGGAAGTAACGGCCTATCAAGTGAAAACCTATTTCCGCAATGACAAGGGCGTCGTCGCCGAGATCGATAAAGACTTGGGGAAACGCTGGCTTACGCTGAACGCGGATGACGCCGACCGGTATATGCCGTCGGTGTTTAGACAGTCTTCCTATCTTTCAATCGAGCAGATCGGCGAGGCTCCTATCGGCGCAGTAGATGATGTACCGATTACCTATCTTGCCGGCGGACTCGACGGGGCAGTTCCCAGTACGCTCGACCATTTTCGGGCTATTTGGAACTTGATGGATAACCAGACTTTCCGGATGGTCGCGGCCGTGGAAACTTCCCGAAACGATATTCAGAAAAGCCTTGAGGAATACTGTTTTAACCGGGAAGACAATCCCATCGTTATGTATACCGGCGAGTTCGCTATGTCCCGGAAAGAGCGGGTTCTGGAAGCGGGACAAGGTTTTCAGCGGTCGAATGAGGTAGACGCAGTATTTGTACACAACTGGCTTGGCGTAGCTGATCCTTTTGCGTCTTCTCCTTCTGCGCCTCGCCGGTTTGTGCCGCCGGCGGGACATCTTATGGGGCTGTGGGTTCGGGCAATCGGCCTTTACGGTATTCATTGCATTCCGGCGCGGAAAAATTTGGAACTTACCGGAGCCTCCGAAACCGCTGGGTATCCGGCGGCAAGCGATTTCGACCGTACCGATCTTGCGGAAGCCGGAGTTAACGTGATTCAGAATATGCCGGGCCGGGGACTTGTGGTCCGAAACTTTTTTACGCCTTCCACCGCGCCGGAATTCCGTTTTGCAAACGCAGTGATTATGCGCAATTTCATCAAAGTTTCTATGGTGGACGCGTTGCAGGAATCGGAAAACACGCCGAACACTATCGCTAACGTTCGGGAAGACCGGATGAAAGGCTGTCAATTTATGCACAAACTGTGGCTTCGGGGAAGTTCGGGAACCGCGCCGGAAGGAGAAACTTTTGGTCAGTATGAGAAAGACGATGGAACCGTATCGGCTGAAGAAGACGCTTACGAAATCGTCGCGGATGCTTCGAATAACAGCGTTTCTCAACTGCAAGCGGGCGAACGGAATATGGATATTTGGTTTATGTTTCCTGCCCCGGCGGGAAGCATAAAAGTCGGAGTTGGGCTTATGTATAAGGTGAATTAGCGGCAACACTGAAGGAGAAGCTATGCAGAATGCGTCTATGGCTCGGAAGATAAAAGTCCTCATTGATGGACAGGAAATCGATGGGCTTGTAAAGTTCGGGGAAGTATCCCTTGAAAACAATACGATTGACGTGCCGACGTTTAATCGGATTGTAAAAATCCAGAGCGGTATCATAACTATGCCGGAGGTAACGCTGACCTATGAGACAAAGCGCAGTACTAATACCCGCAAGTTTTTGCGGGATTGGTATTTTCAGAAACAGGTTAAGGATATGACGATCCTAGCCTGCGATGCTACGGGCGCCGAGTTTGATCGGGTACTTTGGGCTGACGTGGAATGTTCAAAATTGTCCGAACCGGAATCCGATCTGGGCAGTCCTACTTACGCGCAGATGACCATAACCTTACTGCCCTATGATATTACGCCGGTTGCGTAAAAGGAGGAGAAATGAAATTGCCTGTACCCTTCGAGTTTGAAGGACAGCGAATCGAAAACTTTGAAGTCCGGGAAGCTTCAGCAAAAGACATCGCCGATACCGGTAAGCTCTACTCCCAAGGGCAAGGCTTCAGCGCAATCCGAAAATGGACTTTTTCGGTTTTGCGATCTCTGGAAGGAATCGAGGACAGAACCCGGCTTGATAATATGGTGCGAGAGATGCCCTTTGTTTCCGCGTATGGGGTATCGTGTTTCGGCGTCGCTGAAACCAAAGGCGAGGACTCAGTGGAAGCGTCGTATAAATGCCCGCAGTGCGGCACGGTTCGGGTGTACGCGAAAAACGCGGACGACGATATGACGGATCACCTTTTCAATCTTGAGGTAACGGTCGCGGCGTCCGATAGACTATCTTTCGAGTTTGACAAGCCGATAAAAATACAACGCAAAGACACCGCGGAAACCATAGAAGAAATAACCTCGCTTGTTATGCGGCATCCGACGATAACAGATTTCGTCCGCGGTGAGCAGAGGTATCCCGATGACGAAGGCTCTCTTGCGTTTTTCGCTTTCGGTTGCGCGCTGATCAGCGTAAACGGCGCAGATATTGACGATAAATACCGGAATCGTTTTGGCGATTTGCTGTTTGCGAAAATGCCTGCCAAGACCTTCAACAAGATTTCCCAAGCCGTTTACGAAAACAATTTGGGAGGCGATATTGAGCGGGTATGCCTTAAATGTCATCACCGGTGGAGCGCGCCGCTGAATCTCAGCAATTTTTTCTCTTCCGGTCTATCGCAGTAATCCAGACGATAGACCTTAAAAAAGCGATTGCCTGCATAGATTTTAATTGGGAGGTCTTACTCAATGAATCTATGCAGATGTCGGCTATAACTCATACCGATATGAAACGGTTCTGGGAGTTGCCGTGGCGGCTGTATGAAAAAGCGATTGAGGTTGCGAAGGATATAGGGAAGAAGAATGGCGGCGGATAGCGCGGCTTTTACCTTTGACATAAAACCTTTTCTCGATTCTGTGAAGCGAATGTCCGATAGTATTACTAACTTTGCCGTGAAAGCAAAGAAGTTGGGGGAATCCATCGCTAATGGTATTACGCTTCCTTTCAAGAGAGCCGCTGATGTGGTTAAAACCCTATCAAAGGGTATGTTCGCCGCAATTACGGAGCCGTTAAAGTTCGCGCAAAAAGCCGTCGCGAAACTTGCGGGTATGATACCTGCGCCTATCAAGAAAGGCGTTTCCGATGCAGTAAATGGTTCAGCGGCAACCGCAAAGAAACTAGGACAAGCCATAACTGACGGCATTAACGCCGGGGTAAAAACCGGCATAGCCTCTATCGGAAAAATATTTGTCGCGTTTAACGCCGCGAAGAATCTCTTTGCGAAACAAATGCCCGAAATCGGACAAGCTTTCAGCATAGCCGCGGATATTGCATTCAAAAACTTTTTCTATCCGATCCGCCAGCTT
>LSPZ01000024.1_pt1 | contig 45926 bp, 63 predicted proteins | sample 651281 | NCBI WGS metagenome assembly LSPZ01 (sample SAMN04438313, study PRJNA306036) | termite gut metagenome | isolation source: viral DNA filtered from gut of termites from termite colony 2 | host: Coptotermes formosanus | place: USA: New Orleans, Hayne Blvd. | collected 2013-06-18
ATATATTATTATTTATTAAATAATAAAAACATAACAGATAATAAAATATATAAATGATAGATATAAATCAGAAAAGAGAAGAGTATGTAAAATGTTTTACTCAAAAAAGTAGAATTTACATGATAGAGAATTATATGAAAACCTATGATGGTATGGAGGGAATGAATGTTCCTTTTGTCTTATTTCCAAGACAAAAAGAGTTCTTAACCAACATGACATTATATCAAGGTAACATAACATTGAAACCAAGACAGACAGGTTACAGTACAGTTTGTTGTGCCAAAATTGCTGCTGAAATGGTTTTGGCTTCTCCTGACAATCCATTAACAATACTTGTTATAGCACAAAACTTTGATAAGGCAAAAGATAATACATTATTAATAAAAAACTTTATAAGTCAAATTCCACGTTGGTTTTTTGGTGCTGAATACTATTCACCAAATCCAGAAGATCCAAAAAACAAGAAAAAAATATTTGTTCAAGAAACCAAAACAGAATTGACATTGGTTAATGGTGTAAAATTATATGCCAGGTCAAGTAGCCCAACTGCTTCAAATGGTATTGCTGCTGTTGGTATATTATTTTGCGATGAAGCTGCCTTATTCCAAGATGGTGCTTCTACATTTATGGAAGCCATTAGAACAACTTCAACTATTAAAAATAAACTAATTTTAATGGTTAGTACACCAAATGGTAAAGATTCACTTTATTATCCATATTATCAAAATGCTTTAAGTGGAAGTAATGGTTATAAAGTAACTGAAACAAGGTGGTATGACGACCCTCGTTACAACAAATTCCTTAAATGGTATAAAGAAATCAAAAAAATAGATGAAGAAGGAGAAGAATATCTTGATTATGAATGGATAGAGGAAGAAGTAATTGATAAAAAAGGAAATGTAAGATGGGAACCAGAAAGATGGAAGCAACTTGAAGGAGAAGGTTGGAAAGCAACTTCACCATGGTATGTTAATGCTTGTAATGAAAACAACAATGATAAAAGATATATTGCTCAATCTTTAGAATGTAGTTTTATTGGTTCTGATAGTATAGCAGTTGATCCTGAAATTATCAATATGCACCGAAGTTTAAATGTTTCAGATAAATATAAAACTGACCCATTAGAAACAAATACTTGGATATGGAAACCACCAATCGAGGGACATAGATATATATTAGGAATTGATGCGAGCAGAGGTGATGCAGGAGATAATGCTACAATAGAAATATTGGATATTGATGCAATAGATGAAGATGGTATGCACTTCATTGACCAAGTACTTGAATATGCAGGAAAAATGCCAGGTGATAAAATTGGAGAGTTGGCTTATAAGTATGGTTTATATTATAATACTGCATATATAGTTGTAGATGCAATTGGTGGATATGGAGAAGCAGCTTTATTAACTTTGTTAAGAGCAGGGTATAAAAATTTATATTATGACAATACAAGTAATAAAGAATACTTCAATGTTGATCCTACATTAACTACATTTATCCCTGATGAAGAAGGAAAATTACCAGGTTTCCATGCAAAAGGCGCAAGAACATTTATGGTTGATTCATTCATTGCTAAATTGAGAGATAACATTATAAGAATACGTTCCACTCGTGTTATATCCGAATTGGAAACATGGATAAACAAGAATAAAAAAATTGAACATAAAAGTGGTCATCATGATGATACTTTAATGAACTTGGCAATGGCTTTATTTGTTTACGAAAACAATTTCCTTAAATTGGAAAAACAAAAGGAAATGGATAAAGCAATTATGAAAAGTTGGATAAATTCATTAACAAATCCTCCTATCACTGTAATTCAACAAGTTGAAACACCAACAACAAAATATATTCATCCTGGACAATATAATGATTCAAGGATATATGGTTCAAATAACCCAAGTGTTAAAAACAATCCTTATATGTGGGTATTTGGAAAAGACTTAAATAAGAAACAACCATATAGAAATCCCTATGTTAGTTATGGTTCCTATTTTAGATGATATATCAAGATAACAAATTATAATTATTTACAATTTTAAAGAAATTAGAAATTACTTCTCTATCATTATGTATTTGAACCCAATCACTATTTTCCTTTTCAAGTATTTCATTTAATTGAATTAAAAAATCTTTACATTTATCCAAATATTCATTCATTAAATCTTTTGATTCATCAAATAATAGAAATAGTGGTAAACAGTAATAATCACTTATCCTTTCAATTAATTGGTGCGATATTTCTTTTTCACCATTCTCATATTCCAAATATTCTTCTAAACTGATTTCTAAAAAATAAGCAATACTTTTTATGGAAGATTTAGTTTCTTTTCTCAAATATAATAAATTGTTTTTGATATTTTTCCCCATTATTTCTTGTTAATATATTCATTCCACCACCTCGCAAACATAAAAGGTAATTTTTTTTCTTCATTAAACCCATATAATCCACAAGAAAAGAAATCATGTACTTCAATTAAAGATGTTACATTTTTTATACTTCTTCCAATTGGCATTAATTCTTTCTTATCTTTATCATCAGGAATCCATTCATAATCATAAGTATCTAACTTATGTATTCCAACATCTAATGTATAAGCAATAGGAGCAAAGTTACTATATGTTTTGACCATTTCTTTAATTATTTCATTATCAGGATATAACCAGAAATCACCACTATAATGTTTCATAGCGACAATTTCATTCTTATATACAAACACTCGATATTCAGATTCAAAATCCACATATTCTGAAAAGAAAAATATATCATTTTGTTTGGGTGGAATTTCTGCAAAACTCACATCATTTGTAATCCCCCATTCTTTTGTCGCTTGAAATTCATTTTCATTATGAATGATTCCAGTATATGTTTTTAATTGTGATACATTTTTAACAAAAAGGGGATAAGTGAGAGTGGATTTAATTCCTGTAAATGGATATTGTCCATAACCCACATTCCTGTTAAGAAAATTCTTTTTACATAATTCAAATGGTATTTGAATAGGTACATATATAATATCATATACTTCTTTAAGCCATGTAGTAACAAATTCCACACTTCCAACAGGGATTAATTCTTTCATCTTTTGTTCAGAATAAGATGGAATATCATAATTTCCTTTGGATTTATATAATTCATAACTAATGGTACAATCCTTATCTGACCATCTTTGATAGCCGATAGAATCAATCAATGCCCTTGCAAAATCAAAAGTAACATTACCTAAAATATCTACTTCAATACAAAATTTCATAATTAATAAAGTGTTCTATCAAATAAAATGTATCTTGAAGGAACTATATCTGTTAACCAAACATTATTCTCACTTCTGTAAAATTTATATCCACATTTCATCATTTCATAACTGTTAATAACCAGTACACAAGGTGTACCATGTCTTTTCCCAACATTAAATGCAGTTGTAGTATCATAAGACAAATGAACATGTTGCCTTGTCATTTTTTTAAGACCTTCTACTTTGATTCTATCAATTAAATCAGTTGCAGTTCCATGATACAATACAATAGGTGGAGTAACTTCTTCCAATCCCAAATCAATATCAATGGAATGACCTTGTGAAGCCCTTATTTTTGTTTTATTATCGTTAAAAGCAAATCTTTTCTTATTGTTGTTTTCTACTATCCATTCCAATTCTTCCATTGATAGTTGTTTACCATATTGAGATAGTTGTTTCAATAGTGATTTAACATCAACCCAACCATTCTCATCCAATGAAAGCTCAATTTCTTCTGGCTTGTGCCTCAACACCAATGACAGAAATTTTCCTATTTTTTCAACTCTTTTTTCCATATATGGTACAAAGATAGTGATTATTATTGAAATAAACAAATAACTATTTATATTATGATTAAATTTGTTTTATAACATGGAAGATAAAGAAAGAAAACCAGGTAGGTTTCAAACCGTATATCAAGCACTTAACAAAACATTAAATGGGTGGAACACTGGTACATATACAACAAATGTAAAAGTTGGAAACAGTTCCAATACTTACAATTATGGTAAAGATGTAGTATTAAAAACTACTGATAAAGCGGAATATGATCAAGCAAAACTTCAAGCAAAACAGGATAAATATTTAGCCAATAAATGGTATACAGGTAATGTACAAACAAATATCAGTACATTAAACAACATGAACTTGGTAGATTTGTTATACAGGGATGTAGAATTAATGTCTGCAAGACCTGAAATAAGTGCTGCGCTCGATATCTATATGGAAGAGACGTGCCTATGGAAAGGTACAAAAATAAAATTATTAAATGGAGAAACATACACCATTGAAGAATTATTTAATAAAAAATATAATAATTTTTGGGTGTATAATACAAATGAAAAAGGGATGTGCACCCCAACCTTAATAGAAAAAGTAATTTATAAAGGTAAAAAAGAAACATATAAATTGACTTTAGATGATAATACTGAAATAATTTGTACACCAGAACATAAATGGTTTAAAAGTGATTGTACTTGGATAGAAACAAAAGATTTAATAAATGGTGATTCTTTAATGTCCATATATGATAATTTAAACTATTTAGGGTATGAACAAATTAAATCAAGTGTAGAAAAACAAAAAAAATTAACACATAGAGTTATTGCTGAAAATATTTTAAGGGAAGAAAAATTGAAACTTTCTAAAAATAATAATGGAGAAAATTATCAAAAAATAGTTATTCATCATAAATCATTTAATAAACTTAATAATGACCCTTCACAATTAGAATATATGTATTGGAAGGATCATCAAAATTTACATTTATCTTATAATTCATCAAGATGGGAAAATGAAGAGTTTGCAAATAAAATGAGAAAACTTTTTTCAAAAAATTTAAATAATATCTGGAATACAAAATATAATGAGTTTAAAGAAAATATTTTAAAAGGAAAAAAAGAATGGTTGAGAGGTTTGACACAAAAGGAAAAAGATAGAATTTATGGTAAAAAGGGAGAGAAAAATGGGATGTATGGTGTTAGTAGATATGGTAAAGAAAATCCTAATTATAACCCTAATATTAAACATATAGAAGACATTAATGAAGAAGAATATATTAATGAAATTTTGAAATGTAATATAAATTATGTTGATGTATTATCAAATAAATTTCATCTTACAAAATCTGTTATTGTTGACTATAATAATATAATATGTAAAAAATATAATATTCAAAAAATAAATCAATTAAAATGGGTTTTATATGAACCACTAACTATCCCATATATTAAAGATTATTTAAGAAATAATAACCCAACTTTAACCCAATATTGTAAAAAACATAATATTTCAGAATATGAATTAACATATGTATTCAAAAAAAATGGGTTCAAAACTTTTGAAGAATTTAAAAAAGGATTATATAACCATAAAGTAATAAAAATAGAGAAACAAGGTATTGAAGATGTATATGATTTGTTCAATTCTTCATGTAATTCTTCATTTGCAGTAAAATGTAATAATGGACATATAATATCACATAATTGTACCATAGGAAAAGATGGTAATTTAATTAACATATATTCCAAATCTCCACGTATCAAAAGTATTTTGGAAGACTTATTTATCAATCGTTTATCAATTCATATAACATTACCTACTATATGTAGGACAATGTGTAAATATGGTAATGGTTTCCAACACTTAAATATCAATAGCAAAAATGGTATTGTTGCATGGAGAGAATTACCAACAGTAGAAATTAAAAGATTTGAAATTCAATATCCTTATGGATTTGTTACACAAAATATGGAACAACAAAGTGGTGATGATTTATCTCCACACTTTGAATGGATGGGCGCAGGAGTTCAAATGCCATTCAGACAATGGGAAATAAGCCACTTCCGATTACTTAATGATTCATTCTATAAACCTTATGGTTGTTCTTTATTAAATGGCGCAAGACGACATTGGAGATTACTTTCATTAATGGAAGATGCTATGTTGATTTACCGATTGGAAAAAGCATTTGAAAGAAGAGTATTCAAGATAGATGTGGGAGCTATTGACCCTGTTGATGTTCCTGCTTTCATTCAAGAAATTGCAAATAATTTCAAAAGAAGTAGTGTAGTTGATCCATTAACAGGACAAATTGATTTAAGAAAAAATATACTTGCAGTTGACCAAGACATATTCATTCCTGTCAGGGGTGGAAATCAAGGAACAACAATAGAATCACTTGCAGCAGGTAATAATTTAGATAAAATTGAAGATTTACAATATATTCATCTCCAAATGTTATCAGCATTAAGAATCCCAAAACCGTTTCTTGGTTTTAATGAAGAAAAGGGTGGCGGAAAAAATTTAAGTACATTAGATATTCGTTTTTCAAGAGTAGTTAATCGTATTCAACAGGCATTGATAATGGAAATGAATAAAATTGCTATTATTCACTTGTACTTATTGGGATTTGAAGATGATTTGAACAATTTCACAATAACAATGAACAATCCATCCACACAAGCAGAAATATTAAGGATTGAAGAAATGCAGAAAAAAATCTTATTGATGAAAGATGCTTTAAGTGATAGTGGAAATGGATTACCAATCATGTCTTATAGATATGCTCTGAAAACTATAATGAAATTTTCTGATGAAGAAATCAGTGAAATGTTAAATGATATAAGATTGGAAAAAGCATTAAGTGCCGAATTAGCATTTACTTCTCAAATTATCCAAAGAACTGGTATATTTGATAAGATAGATAAATTGTATGGCGCACCAAATGCTCAATATAAAGGAATTGAAAATGCTGGAACAGAAGGTATCGAAGGAGCTAACATCGGAGGCGGTGGTGGTGGAGGTATGATGATGGGGGGCGACATGGGTGATGAAGGTGGTGGATTAGGAGAAGGTGATTTTGAAGGTGGTGATATGGGACAAGATATGCAAGGACAAACTGAAAGTGCACCATTGGGAGAAAGAAAAATCAATCTGGATAAAGTAAGTAAACTTCTAACTGAAAGAATGGAAGTCATACAGAAAAGTATACAAAATGGTATATATACAAAACAAGATACATACACAGATTTATATGTCAAGAGGTTAAAAGAAAACAAGGAAGAGAAAATAGAAAACAAATTAACACAAAATGTAGAAACCTTTGATAAAAACTTTTTTCTCAATGAAGAATACAATAAATTGGAAGAAGGATTAAACCAGTATCTTAAAGACTAATATTTTCGTCTAACAAATATTTATATAAAAATTATAGAATAATGAAAAGTTTCAATGAATTAAATAATATATTTGAAAGTCAGCTTTCTCAATTGTATAACACAGATGAGGGAAAGAAAGTTATTGGTAAATATTTAAAACTTATCAAGGAAAATAAGATATTAAGAGAACAATATAAACTGTTTGCTCAATTAAAAGAGGGAGTTAGTCAAGATTTCAAAGCAAAAACAAATCTGGTTGAGGAATATGTTTCTTATATTCCAACTGTATTTGAAAAATATACAAAAAAACAAATTGCAGAAGCTAATGAAAAACTTAATCAGTTTTTGATTGAAAACAAAATAGATAAAAATAATAGTGTAACTGAATCTAAATTGTTAAAAGCAGCCGAATATATCATTTATGAAGGAAAATCTAATCTTGAAGAATATATCAATCAAAAAAATACATTGATTGAAGAACTAAAAGTAAAGGATAAAGCCATTCAAGAAGAAAAGAAATCACTTGATGAAATGTTATCTGATTTCAATGACAAATATGAGGGGAAATTAACCAATGAAGAAATAGCGGTCATTAAAGAATTGATTTTAACTACTGATAACAATAAGAAAAAAACAGCTTTGAAAGAATATCAAAAAGATTGTCTGAAAGATTTGAATGGTATATTACAGGAATGTTCTGACATAGATATTAAAGAACGTTTGTTATGTTTGAAAGAGCAAATTTTATTTGAAGAAGATAATGATATAAATAAAAATATCATAGGATTAAGTGAAATAAAAAATCTGTTAAAAGAAATGAAAGGGGATGATTAAATTCCCTTTTTTATTTTACTAAAAATCTGTAATGTGCTTGTTGAATTGGTCCTTCAGCTACAATAGTCCAACACTTTACTATTTTACCTGTATCACTTTTTAATGTCATTGTAAAATTAATCCCCAAACGTTTTTCAAGTATTTCAAAATTTTCATTGATACCTTTTTTAACTAATCTATCAACAAGTTTTATGATACTGCTTTCATAATGTAACTTACCTTTTTTCAATTCTCTTTCAAGAAATTTATCATATTCATTGCATCTAACTATTCTGTAAATATCATTCCTAATATTGTCATATTTTCTTGATAATTTTGAATTATAGAAGTTTCTGGGGAAAGATAAAAATTCCATAGGAGTTCCTTCATTAACTTTTCTTGGTTCTAATCCAAAATATTCACACCATTTTTCTTCATTCCAATCTTTTTTTTCTTTCAAGGATTGTAAATAATTTTCACAACTTTCCTGAATACTCTCAAGATATTGTGTTAATAAATCCTGTGTATTTTCTCTTAAAACCTTTTCAATACTACTATTTTCCATTTTGTTATTCATTTATACTACAAAGATAAGAAAATTATTTTGATTGACAAAGAAAAAAATGTTAAATAACATTAAAAATAATTAACAAAATACTTGATTTTTCAGAAAAAAACTCTATACTATGTTTATATAATATAATTTCAGTATGATAAAAAGACCTTGCAAGGAAGTTAAAATAAAAACAAACCCCAATTTTGATATAAAATATGGGACATTCAACAAAAATAATCCAAAATCTATCTACATATCTGGTAAATCATGGGTTAAACCAATCCATACAGATTTCTTGGAAAGTGTGGAAAATATGACCAAACAATCAAAATCATTCAAGTTCAAGAATGATATATTTTCAGATAAAAGTATAGTCAATATTGATATTACAAAGGATAGAATGTTACTTAACAAAAAAACATTATTATCTTTTGAAATTCATCTGTTACAAAATGAAACAAAAGAATTAGGTGATGAAATTCTCATTAATGGTATTAATAATGTGATAAAAAACTTCACAAATAAGATTGAAGAAAATTGTGAAGGATATTTGGAATTATTAAAGAAAAAGAAATAAATCATAAAATGTTTCTTCAACTTTTAATTTTACAGATTTGGTAAATAAAAAAAGGTAGGCTGTTATTCAGTTCTACCTTTTTTTAATTTTTCCTATCTATCATATATTTATATACAAATTAAGTTTTTTTATGATACTTAAAGAGATTAAAAAAGGTCAGTTTGGTACAGGTTTGCTTATTGAAAATGATGGCTTTATCAGTATTGATGATCCAAATAATAAAACATTAAAAGAAGAATTGGATAAAGGAACTTCTAAAGGTAACTGGGAAATTCCATATCCTTTTGTTGTTCATGCCTTATATCAAAGAGCCAACAAGGAAAATGCTAATGGCAGAATTTATCCAAGAGATATTCTTGAAAGACAAATTGAATTATACCAACAGAGAATACAAGAAAGAAGAGCGTACAGTGAAAATAATCACCCAAGCGATATTGTACTTGACATAAATAATTTATCAACAAACATTATAGAATTACATTGGGAAGGAGATAATGTTGTAGGACAAATGGAAATATTAATATCATATTGTTATATTAAATATGGTATTGTGTCCACAAGAGGGGATTTGTTAGCAAATCTTTTGTATTTCAATAGAGTTAAGTTGGGGGTTAGTTCAAGAGGTGTTGGTTCAGTAGAACAAAAATATGGAAAAACATTAGTTCAAAATGACTTTGAATTAATATGTTTCGATAATGTTACAGATCCTTCCACTCACAATGCGTGGATAGATTTAAATCCAGAAGGGTTAAAACCTTATATGGAATCCAATCAAACAACTCAAACAACAAAAAATAAAACTTACATAATAGAGAAATTAGATAAAATAATAAATAATAAACTATTTATCTAATAAACTGCTGATAAAAATAAAATAAAGCACTATTTATATTAAAAATAATCATTTCAAATTATTACTTAAATGAGTAAAGAAAAAGATAACATAGTAACTAAACCATTAATTGCTGCGCAAGAAATTCAAGAAATGGTTAAAAAAAATACAGAAGATATGATGAAAGACATCATATCTGAAGCTGTTAAAAACGAAATGAAAAAAATGATAACAGAAGACGAAGATAACAGATATGAAGAAGAAGATGTGGAAGATGTAAAATCTGAAACACCTGCTGCTGATGATTCAACGGAAACCATAGAAACTACTGAAGAAGTTCCTGACTTTGAAGTGGGAGAGGAAGATGGTGATTGGGCGGATGCAGACCAATTTAAGGTGGATGATGATACATACGACTTATCAGATGCGAATGACGAGGACATTATCAAAGTATATAAACTTATGAAAGATGATGATTCAATTCTTGTAAAACAAACTGATGACAGCATTGAAATAACCGACAAAGAAAGTGGAAATACTTATCTTGTTAAGGATATGGATAATGTTGAAGTTGTTGATGACGGAGAAGCTGTATTTGAAGTAGATATGAGTAGAATAGGCGAAGCACTGAATGAAGACAATCTTGGTTACACAACTACATATCAAGGAAGAACAGCTATGACAACACCTCCTGTATCTCCTGAACCATCTCCAACAGATGTGAATGACTGGAATGCTGGTGTTCCAACTACTGGGGATAATGTACAAAGATTTGGAAAACCTGGTGAAGGCAGACCTTTCGACAATGCAGTAAAGGAAGATGAAGACATGAGTGGTGAAAGTGTTATTACAGAGGATGAATTAGATGAAGCTGGTTTGACAAGAACCAAAGGTAATTTAAGACAAAGAGCTGGTGTAAAAAGCGAACCTCAAATTGATAACACTGCTGAAAAAAGAGTTGCAGGTACAAGACAAGGAACGAAATTAACTCCTCCTCATACAAGTACAACTGTAAACACTAATCAGACAAACACAACAACTGTTACTGAACAAAAATTGAAACAATTGGAAAATGTAGTAAAAGGTTTAAGAGAAAAAAACACTTTGTTAAAAGAAGCTGTAAAAGAGTTTCAAGGATATGCAAATGATTATTACAAGGCTGCACAAGTAGCAGGTATTACCAACTACAAAATGGGAAGAATTGTAAAATTATTTACTGAACATTCCACAACCTTAAACGAAAAAAGAACTATTGTTGAAAGATTTGAAAAGGAAGTGAAAACAACTGACCAAATTAACAATTTATATGAAACTATAAAAAGTGAATTGGATAACAAAAAAGCTATCAATGAAAGTATGAACACAACTAACTTACCAATAACCCAAAAAATGAATGAAAGTTCAATTTATGTGAATGATGAAGTTAGAGAAAGTTTAGATTTTATGAATCGTCTTAACAAAATCGGTTAATTTTTAAATGACTGATATATTTATAAATAAATAAAAACAAAAATTTTAATATAATGAGAGAATTTTTAGGATCTGCTCAAGTAGGAAATATCGAATTGAACGAGAAGAAAAAAGTTAAAAAAATGATTCTGGAACGTTGGGATGGATTAGGTTTCACCGAAGGTTTACATGGACATTTGAAAGAAACTATCGCAACATTGTACGAAAACCAAGCTAAATATTTAATGATGAATGAAGCAACAGACTCTGCTAATAGCGGTTCTTTTGAAACTGTTGTATTCCCAATCATCCGGAGAGTATTTAGTAGATTGTTAGCTAATGCAATCGTGTCTGTACAGGCTATGAACTCACCTATTGGTAAATTGTTCTTCATAATCCCTGTTACTTCAGAAAGACAATGGGCTGGTTTAGATGCACAAGGTAATACACAAGACGGTTCGTCTGGTGGACATGTTGGTTTAATGGGCTATGAAAGAGCCGACAGAAACTGGGAAAACACAGGAAAAGGTTCACAAGGTGTTTATAATAACAGATACTACTTGCCTGATGAAATAATCACAAGTAATGTTACTGAAAGACCTGTACCTACTTTCGACACTGTTGATCCTGTAACTGGATTGCCAACATCAACTTCTCAAAGAAATATCCCTGTGGTTTCACAATATTTCAAAACTTCTTTGTATGACTTATTCTACAATGACTTCTTATTTGATAATTCAAAAGGAAAAATCTGGATTAAAGTTGCTGCAACTGCTACTCCTGTTATCTTAAATGATAGAAGAGAGTGGGTAAATGTAAGTGGTGCTACTTATCCTGCAAGTAGAATGGATAACACTATAAGAAACGTGATTTTGGAAGTAACTGGTTTCAATAACCACAATGCAGGTAGATTAACTGGTCCTGACGGAAACGAAATGGATACAGAAGCATTTATCGCTTCATTGAAAGTATTAACAGTAAATCCTATTGAAGATGCTTTTGACAAAGGTTTCACTACTTTTGCTCAATACGAATCAATTCCTTTCAGAATTATGACACAAAAATACGGAAAAGGTATTGTTGAGTATAATGATATTTGTGATGCAAACGGAAAATTGTATATCGAATTAGATATGACTAAACCAACTGTTGATCAAGGTTTAACTATTGATGGATACATTGGTGTAGATAACATCAATTTTGACACAGATTCTTTCGTAGTATCTTGGGCACAATATGACAGTTTAGAATTAGAAACTGAAATCGGTGAAGTTTCTTTCAAATTAGATTCAGTTGTTGTTTCTGTTGAAGAAAGAAAATTAAGAGCTACTTGGTCTCCTGAATTAGCACAAGACGTTGCTGCTTTCCACAACATTGATGCTGAAGCTGAATTAACTGCTATCTTATCAGAACAAATTGCTGCTGAGATTGACAGAGAAATCTTGAGAGATTTAAGAAAAGTTGCTCCTTGGCAAGCAAGATGGGATGTTAATGGTTGGAGAAGAATGGCAGCATTCTCTACAAACTATACACAAAAAGACTGGAACCAAGAATTTATTACTAAAATAAATCAAATTTCTGCTCAAATCCACAAATCTACTTTAAGAGGTGGTGCAAACTTTGTTGTAGTTTCTTCTGAAATTAGTGCATTGTTAGACAACTTGGAATACTTCCACGTAACGGATGCTTCTGCTGAAAGCGACCAATACAACATGGGTATTGAAAAAATCGGTACTTTACAAGGTAGATACCAAGTATATCGTGATCCATATTCTCCTCACTGGTCTGCAATTATCGGACATAAAGGAAAATCATTGTTAGATACAGGTTATATCTATGCACCTTATGTGCCTCTGCAATTAACCCCAACAATGTATAATCCGTTCAACTTCGCTCCTGTGAAGGGTATTATGACAAGATATGCCAAAAAAGTAGTTAATAATCGTTATTATGGGCATGTAAGGGTTGACGGACTTGTAACATGGAACACAAACGAATTTAGATAATGATATTCAATGAGTTAACTAATTAAGAGCTACCTAAAAGGTGGCTCTTTTTTTATGCATCTTCAATCCTTTTATTTTTTTATCTTAAAAGGGTATGAAAAATTTTGTTTTATTGGATAATTATTTGTATCTTTGTAGTGTAAAAATTACATAAAAAATATGGTTTCCCATTAACTATGACAGAAAAAGAAATGACAAAAGAGTTAGGTTATGATAGAATATGGGATTGTGGATTATTCAAATATGAATGGGTTGATAAAAATTCAATTTAAAAAAATTTTTTCTTCTACAAGCAGCACTATTAAAAAGGTGTAATTGTGGATTAGTCAGCTTCTAATTTATTGTCCCTCATTGATATTACATATCCTTGCCAATGCACTCTGATTAATGTAAGGGGATATTTCACTTAGTAATTCTGTTAATGATGTACAAGTCTGTTTTATATTTTTCATATTTAAATTATTTTACTTACTATTTATATAAAAACAAATGTATTATGTCTACTGAAAAATTGCAAATATATAAACCATTCTCTGATGAAATATCTAAAGAAGAATATTTACAAAAATGTGAAATGTTTCCTGATGAAATGACAATGAAAATGCTTGAAATTTTCTTAACAGATTATACTCTTAAAAAAGAGGATGTTTTTTTTCCATCTGACAGCTTTCGTAATTTTTTCCAATCAACTTATACTAAATTATTGAATAAAGAAAGTTATGAAGAATTGGATGAATATGAAAAGTTGAATTTTGAAATAATCTTCGTAAGATTTCAATCTATTAAATCACTTTTATTATCGTCTGAGTATTCTTCAATAAATTTACTTAAACTCTTAAAAGATTGAAAGATTTCATTCTCTGTTACATACAGGACAAATAAATTTTACATTTTCTTCCATAAAAAAAATCTTTTACTAAAAGGTAGTAAAAGATTCTTAATTATCAAGAGTTATAATCAAATCTTTTTTATTATTTATCTAACTTACTGATTATTAATTACTTAGTACGCAAGTATTGCATAATCAAATCGCAAAATTATAGCAATAGTCGCCAGATCAGAAGAACTGTAATCCAAATCACCAAAACTTGTATCACCAGAAAGGAAGGTATTTACAAGTATCCATTTAGATACAACAACTCCTGTTGGGTCAAGCATTTCTAATTCAACATTTCTTTTATATCCAGCAGCATATCCTTGACGACCTGTTACTGATTCAGAGTGTAATCTCACCCATTCCATAATAGCCTGTGATGCTGACGGACCAATTGGATCTCTTAATGTAACATTAATAGTGTTCCATGTGTATCTACCAACAACCCATGTAGAAGTATTCAAAAATTGAATTTCAGTTTCGTTTTGATTAATTGTTGGTCTTGAAGCAGAAGCCACCCACCATTCTTGAATACCTAAATCACTTGGAAAGCGAAGTAAGAATCTATTTTTTCTTAATGGTTCGTACACCAACGGCATTTTTATAAGTAAATCACTCATATCTTTTATATATTTAAGTCTTTATTTTTATAATAAATATCTATTTTATTTTTTTTTAATTACTTGGTATGTTTATCCCTGTAGTAAGTGGAGTTGGATTATTACTCCAACTTATTGTCATTATTCCAGAGTTATCATCATAATCAACAAAATATCCTTGTTTAGTTAAATAAGGAATTATTTCCTTTCTAATATTAAATACTTGAATATATTTTTCATTATTCTTATCTGCATTTAAAATTGCAAAAGTTAGACCTTGCATATCTCTTATATTTGTTAAGAGAGTTTCATTGATTTTTTGTTTTTTTATTTTCATCAATTTTATCGCCTGTTTTTTTTTGTTCATATTTATCACATTCAAGCCAGATTTTTTTGAAAAATTCATATTCAGGAGTTTTTGCATCACTTGATAATTCTGTCATTACTTCCAATGCCAATTCTCTCATTTTATCAATTTGTCTTTTAAATCTTGATTCAGGTATTCTCTCCATTTCTCTATCAATCATTTCATCTCCTTCTTCATGGTGTGGAAGTGGTGGTAATGGTTTATCTTCTTGAAAGTTTAGATATTCTTTCAAAACATTTTTATTGGATATATTTTCCTTAATGAAAGAAAGTTCCTTTTTGTATTCGGTTAGCTTATTTTTAAGCATATTTTTTTTATCTGCCATACTAAATTTGCTTTTTATATATTATAAATATTTACTTTCCTGAAATAAAACACATTTTATAAGATATTTATGTAGTATAAAACAAATTTCAATATGAACAAAGAAAAAAAGGCAGTAGAACAATTTTTTACCAAGCTGACAGAAAATATTGTTAACAAAATGAAGAATGAAAACATGAATTTTGTTGGAGATGAAAGTGGTAGTTCGGATGGTGATTTTTATGATGGTGATAATGTTGAAGCAACAGATGATATGTTTGAAAATAAGAATAGTATGAAAGAAAATAAATGTAATGGTTCCTGTATAGAAAAGCAGGGCAATAAATGGCGCATCAGGTCAGGCAAAACTGGAAAGTTATGGGATGCCGAATATGATAGTAAAGAAGATGCCGAAGCAGGATTAAGAGGTTATTTTGCTAATGAATCAATTAGGAAAGGATTAAAACCAATTGTTGAAAGATATTTGAAAGAATATGAAGATGGTGGTGCGGAAAGATATGATGATGGAACAGGTGTTTTTGGCGGACAAAAAATGTCATTAGCAGCAAGAGATGAACTTGAATATGACAAAAGAAAAATGGAAAAGGGAATGAGTGATATATTTAAAACCCCATCAAATTATAAAATGCAAAATAATGTTGAAATAGGAAAAACATATGATGTAGGTCAAGGTGATACAGTAAAAGTTTTAAATATAAATAATAAGGGAAATATAAAAATAGAGTTGAGTACAGCAGCTATGGAACAGTATGGTATTCCATCTCATAAAACAATTTTATATTGGTCTCCTGTACAATTTGATAAGTTAGTTAAAAATGATATTGAAGAAGCTACAAGTACATCATCAGTTGGTGGTGCATCTGGTTTTGCTTATGATGCAAATGCTTTTGCTAATAATGATTTTTTCAAACCAACATTAAATCATAATAGAGTTAGTGAATCTCAATTAAGAACTGTTCTTAAACCAATAGTTGAGAAAATTCTGAAAGAAAATCCAAGTTCACTTGAAAAAGCGAGGAGATATGCAGAAAAACATGGTTTAGGAAGCTACAAAAAAGATACTACAGAAGCAGACAGAGAATTTGATAGAAAATGGCAAGAGAAAGAAGATGCTTGGAAAAGACGAAAATCTGAATTAGGATGGGATAGTTCTGGTTCTAATTTAAGTGTTCCAATTGTTGGTTTCCATTCATAAAAATAAAAAATCCTGAGTTTTTAATTCAGGATTTTAAATTTTAAACGATAGTATAATTTTGTGTAACCATTAATCATACCATTCTGATTTGTTGTTCCAATATACACATAACTATTATACCTGGGGATATATAAATTATCCCCAATTTTGTATGCAGTTAAACCATTGAACAAATACAGTTGATAATTTCCTTTTGCAATTTCAATTTTAACCTGGTCCCCTGTTAATGGTGCAGTCAAAGAATATGTAATATTGTATTGATTATTAGTTTGTATCCACAGATACTTTCCATCAAATTCTTTAACTATTTCAAGTGTAAGATTGGTGTATTCTTCTTCTCCATTATTATATGTTTTTATTTGAAGAATATGGTTATCAGGATGACGATATGTGTATTTATCTCCAATTATATATTGTGTAACAAATGTGATATCCGATTTAACATAGATATAGTTATGTGTAATTGTATCCTTATATTCAGAAGTAGAATAACTTGAACCATACCCATGTTCAATTTCATAACTGTATGGAGTTTTCATCATTTTTGATACCTTCCATTTCATACCTTTTGTTAAATCATATAATAAGAAAGCATCAGTATAACTTGTAGTTTGATAATTCAACAGATTAACTACTTCAGTACCATTTTTGAAACAATAATCTACATATTCATCAGTATTTGATTTACTCATAATGTAAACCTGTTCAAGTTCCATTTGAAAACCATCCATAAACAATTTATCCAATGGTCTTAACTGATATTGCTCTGTGTTATTATTTTCCTTTTTATCATCACCACCAATTTCTTGAAATAAGAAATCATGGAAATCATCACATCCTATCAAAAGAAATAATAGGGAAATTAACAATAAAAAATTAATTTTAGATTTCATATTTTAACTATTTAATATGTTTATAGCTTTTTCTACATGTTCTTCAGTTAAGCCATCAACCTCATTTGTTTGAAGAAAGAAGGGTAAATGTTCTGGTAAATCAATATCATCCAATACAACATATTTTCCTTTATATTGATTATCTTTAATCCATTCAGATATTTCTTTACTTCTATTGTAAGATATTTTTTTAGTGATACCAATAATTCTATCACAAAATGGAAATTTCAAACCATTATTATAAAAATCTTTATCATTTGATAATTTTTCAATTGTGCTTAGAATATCATACTCTCTCCATGAACTTGAAATAACAAGACTACAATCAGTTGCTTCAATTATTTTACCTAATAAATCAAGTTTTTCTTTAATCAATTTGAAGCTACTCCCCCATGTAGTAAGAACTCCATCAAAATCAAGAAAAATAATTTTTGTTATTCTATCTGTCATTTTATTCTTATATAATCTTTATAATCTTCAAATAAATAGAGACATTTTTTGTTTATTTTGAAAAAACATGTTGGTCTATTACACCAATCTAATATTTGAAAATATACCATATTTTTTTTATCTTCCACACTCATTTTTAAGTTATCAAAAAATTCTGGTGAAATAGAAGATAAAATTTCTAAAATCTCCTTACTTTTTGTTTCAAATAATCCTTTAATTTTTTATTACCATTATACAATATTGAATCATTGGGTATCTTACCTTGTAATTCTTGTGGATATTCTCCAAGCAGTAATTTAACAGGTTTCTCAGTTGGTTCAATAAACCAGTAAGCATATTTTTTCCCAAAGTGGACATTCACTTGTATGCAATCATATTCTGTAACTTGTATAAAATCTGACATTACCCTTCTTGGGTACCTTGTTTTTCTTCGCATTTTAATAATGTATTAATGATTTCAACATATTTATTCCCAAATTTTATTTTTACATAATCTTTCAAAGAAACATCTTTTTCACCTTTGTAAGTAGTTTTTTCTCCATCATAATCAGGATCTAATTTACCTAATATATTATCAAAAGTAACTATATCAAATGTGAAATATCCAAAACATGACAACATATAATCACACCTTAATAAATCAAAGAATTTAATATCATTTTCATCATTTCTATCAAGAAGATGTTTACATCTTTCAAATAAGGTGTAAAAACCTTTGATAGTTTGTCTAGCAACTATTCCTGCTGTTTTATGATTAGCATAATATTCTCCAACTAATATCCCCCATTTTTCAACAAGATAACATATTTCAAGCCACGATAATTCTTTACCATAATCAGGAAGTTCTATATTTAATACTTCAAACTTTTTTGTTTTCTTCCAACCTTGACCATATATAAAATATACAAAAACATTATTCTTTATTACATTTGAATAAGTTACAGGGATATATAAATCCTCTGTTTTTGTTTTAGCATGTGATATTTTCATTTTCTATACTGTTTATACAACAAAGGTACGGAATTTCTTCCATACCTTCAAATATTTAATGTTAAATAAGGTTAATCCCACTTTTCAAGGATTTTTCCTATTAATGGGTTTCTAACAATATCTTCCAAACCAAATTCACATGTTCCTATTTCGGGAGTTTCTTTGAATTTATTAATAACATACTTCAATCCTTCCATGTCCTTGTTTTTTCTTATTTCCTTGTTGTCTATTTGATCAACATCCCCATTGAATATGTATTTAGACTTTTCACCTATCCTCGTTAATAATGTCTTAAAACCGCTTTTAGGAAGCCCTTGACTTTCTTCACATATTACTATTGTATTATCAATTGTAAACCCTCTTAAAAAGGATATACAACCAAATTCCAACATATTACATTTTTGTAAATTACTTATTATTTCTTTTGGATTAGTATTACCAGAATGAGCTAATATCTTTTCTATTGTATATAAGTGTGCCATTGTATATGGTTCTAATTTTTGTGTTAAATCCCCTTTCAAAAAACCTATTTCTATTTCACTTTGAAGAGGTTGAACTACTATTAATATTTTATTATATGGTGTATTTGGGTCTTTTAATAGTTCTAAAGCAGCACCCAAAGCCAAATATGACTTACCACTACCTGCCGAGCCAGAACAAAATACAACTTCTTTGTCTTTAATTAACTTATAGTACTCTTTTTGTTTTTGATTTTTACATTTCAGATTTAACTTGTAATGTAATACTTTATTACAGTTAACATAAGGTGTGTCATAATACCTGTCATCAACACCATTTTTCATTTTTTCATCAATGTAGAACTCTTCTTCCAAAGTAATACCATTTCTAAGATTTTTTCGTTTTCCCATAAATTATAAATTAGCTATTATTTAAAGCAAAAATGCTTACATCAACTTTGCATTGATATAAGCACTTTTTTATTTCATAGACAAATGTAGATTTATACATCCAAACTTAATTTATCTATAAATATCTAAAAACCTTATAATTTAGAACCACAAGAGGAACAAAATTTATCTCTTTTACTTACTTTTGCACCACAATTGGTACAGTACTTTTTTCCTTCATTTACTTCCTTACTATTTAATGGTTTCTTACTCACAGGTAATAGTTTGTATTCAATAGTTGTCATTGGAGATGATTCGGAAATAAATTCAGTTTCTCTAAATGTTTGGTCTGAATTGCCACCTTTGTCTACTCTACCTGTTTCTTCTATTTTATCAGAATACAATTTTCTATTACTTCTTGTAAAATTAATAGTATTTTCTCCACAATTAATTCCACCTGTGTTTGTTATTGTTCCACCAAATCCCAAAGTCGCATTTGAGGTTGTTGTACAGCAATTTACATTTCCAGTTGCACTCAAAGTAGTACTACTTGCAGGAGTTGAATAGGAACTTGCACTACCAGTTAAAGAAGCACTACAACGATATACAGGACTACCTGTACCACCATACCAAAAAGGATTGTGCGGATAAGTTGGATAAACAGGATAGGGATTAATAGTAATGTTTGGATAAACAGGGTAGTTTATAGTTACATCCCCAGGATAATGCCTGTAAGTTTTTTCCTTAAAAAATTCTACTTTTACATTTCCATTATTTTCAATAGCTTTTTTTACTTCACTATTTGTAAAACTGACTTCATAAACATCAAATAACAGTTTTTTATTCTCATTCAAATGTCTATCTAAAAAATACCGCTGGCCTGGTTTAAGAATAAAACCTTGTTCTCCTTTCTTACCATTTAATGTTAAAACTGCAAGAACTTTTTCACTTGTAGGATTGAATAGTTCAATTTCAAATTCAGCTTGATTTGGTAAATAAACAGTACCTGCTTCTTTACTTCCTGTGGAATCTGACATTAATTGATGAACTTTTTGCCTATTTTTTGCTACACTGATATAGGCTTGTGGATAGGAATTGCTGGTGTAAGAACCAACACTAATTTTTTGCTTCATTTTCAAAAAATTTAATTAATTATTATTAACTATTCTTACATTTTCTTATCCACTATAATCATTCATAGTAATAATCCAAAGCCAATCCGACTCAATGCAAAAATATATTTTTCAATTTATATATAATATAGAATAAATATCAATATTTTCAATATTTAGGAAGTAGTTTTAATAAATTTAGCTATTCTAACTGCTTCAGATTTTTGAGAAATTGGACAAGCAGAAGCTGCTCTGTGTGTAAATGCAAAAAATACTTCACCATCTTTTTCATCTTTTGCTTTTCCTTTATGTATTAATTTACCACTTTTACTACTACCATCCCAATACAAAACTCCTTTATCTTTGAAATATTCTTTTTCTTCTGGTGTTAATTCAACCTGATGATTTTTTAACCAATCCAATCCACCATATTGTTTGTTTCTTGATTCTGCTAATGTTACATTTTCAACACTACCTGGTTTTGAACCTAACATATATAGTTTTTTTGAGAAAGGAGCTGGAACCCAATGCAAGCCATTTGCATCAGTATATGGTTTTCTTGTATCCTCTTCTTCATTTTCTCCAATCAAACCAGTTGCATCAACATGGGTTAAATTTTTCTTTTTCCATGGATCAGGTGGTTCTTTATATCCCATTTTTTTCATAACATCAGAAGCAGCGTTTTCTTCAATGTTTTCAAATAGTCTATTATATTGATTTTCAGTTACTATAACTTTCATGAATAATGTCCATCTTTTTCTTTACTTATTATTTGGAATTTTAATGAATCGTGCATTTTAACTTCTAAATTAGAGGAAGTTTTTAATCTTATATGATATTCATTTGGTAATAATGAATCAATATCCAACAAAAAGAAGTTGTGATTAAATGCTTTGTGAACTGGTTGCCAATCACACCAATCTATTTCTTTATTACCATCCCTAATATATATTTTATATTCTAATGTATCAATAATTTCTGATTGATTTACTGTATATGGAATTAAAGCAGAAACAATTAATTTCCTTGTTTCTCCATTACCTCGTTCAATTCTTTCATTGTATTTAATTCCTGAAATTGAAGGACTGTATTGTTTTGGTAAAAAATCATTGTTACCTATCAAATAAAAGTTATCAGCCGATTTGGTTGTAAAATCTAATTCAACTGGTTTTAATCTGATACCACTTTGAGTGTTACAATTAAAATATTCTAAATTAGACCATGTGTCGAAAAACATCCTGTTACTTTCTATACCACCTTCATTACCTGAACATAATAAAACATCAACATAATATATACCTTTTGTTGCTTGTTTTACCTCTGGGGTTAAACTATATGGATTACCATCTTCATAATTACCATTAACAGTACATATAGGCATCCTGTTTAAGTTAGTTGGTTCTCCACCTATATTTGAATACAAATACAATTTATTCCATTTATCAAGATAGAAATCTGCTCTATCATCATTGATAACTATTTGATATTCTGTTTCAAGAAAAGGTTCAAACCAAGTTGATGTATTATTAGTAAAGAAGTTTATTGTCTGAGAAGGACTTACATTTTTAATTTCCAAAAATGGATCAAATGCTAAACAAAAACCATTGTTAGGAAATATTTCAGGTCTTATTAACATATTATTAACAATGTTAGTTAAGTCTATTTCAAGATTTTCAGAACCTAAATTAAAATGTACTGTTGTTAATATTACTGATTCATCACCATTAAGATATTTTTGGTATTCTTGTTGTAGAAAACTATTGTCATAAATACCACTTACAATTCCACCATAAGGCTCATCAGATGTATGTGTGTATTCCCCCAATCTGTTATATCCCCATTGAATACATGTATGAGAATTAAACCAGTTAGAACCTTGATTTGATATATAACCATCACCAATTATATGACCATTTTTAGGGTGGTCATGTCCTCTACCACCATCCCAATCAACAGGAATTTGGAATAAAATTAAATCGAAAGAGATTGCTCTCTGCATTTTGTTACCTGGTGAACTGAAACCACAAAGTTTTTCCATTTGTCTGAAATCCAATCCACCTGCATTGTACATGTGTAATGTATGTTTCAACTTACAAGTATCAGCAAATGTTCCATCACATACAAATTTTCTTATGTAATCTAAATTAAAATGAAATAAATAGCGAGAATATTTCTCCCCATAAAAGATTTCAGTGATAGGACTAAAACCTTGATTAATAGTACTATCAAATATAATCGTATTTGATTTATTCAAATAAGTCTTGATCACCATGTTTTATTTTCTTATAAATATACTCTTTATTATTGTTACTAATTTTTCTTCCACATTATCATTGTAATTTATATAATATAGGGGAAGATTATTCTTTGCACAGAGTTCTCTTTTAATTCTATCTCTATATGTTAATTTTTCAAATTCTTTTTTACCACCAAAATAAGAAATGGGGTAAAAGTGTTGTTCACCCTGACATTCAATAGCAATATTATAATCTGGTAAGTAGAAATCCAATTGAAGTTTACTTTTGTCTTTTAACCAAACAAATGGTCTTGAATTATGTTTAAAAGTTATTTTTTGCTTTAATAATATTTCCATTGTTTGTTTTTCTATTCTTGACATTTTACAGTGTGGACAGCCCTTTCCTTGTGTATGTGATAAAGGAGTTTGATAAAACTCTCCATGTTCTGAACAGATTATACAAATTTTTGTGTGATTATTAATATATTCAACCTTGGAATAATCATATCTATTATCATGAACTTTTCTTGCTTTTTCTTCCCATTCTTGAGTTGTATAATTATAATTTTCGCTACATTTAGAACATCCCCATTTTAAATGGTTTGTTGAAGTTTGCCAAAATTCTCCATGCTTTGGGCAAATTATACAAACTTTGGTATGAGAACCTTTATATTCAACTTTGGAATAATCATATTTATCTCCATGCACTTTCTTTGCTTCTTTTACCCATTCTTGGGTTGTATAATTATAAGTACCACCACACTTATCACATCCATGTTTACCAAGAAAATGATTATGTGGAGTTTGCCAAAATTCTCCATGCTCTGGGCATATTATACACACTTTTGTCTTTGCATTGATATATTCAACTTTGGAATAATCATATTTATTCTTATGTGTTTTTTTAAATCTGTTAACCCAATCATTTTCTCTTAATAATTTTCCAACACATTTTGGACAACCTTGACCTTGTAAATGTATTAGTGGTAATTGTAAAAATTCATGTTTACAAATATTACATTTAATTTTAACTTTTTTTCTTGATATTTCATAATTTACTTTTGAGTAGTCATATTTATCCCCATGAACTAATTTTGCTCTATCAATCCATTCTTCTGTTTTTAATCTTCTCATATTATATTATTTACTAATAAATAACACTAATATCTAAATATGTTTTAATTACCATTGAGCAAACATTTATATAAGATAAATACCTTCTTATCAATTTATTCTAATATTATTGCTTAACATTTTGCTGTTTATTTTTTCTCTAACTTCAGCAATTAGTTTAACAGTTTCTGGACTAAGATTTGGAGGAGCTAAATTACCATTATGAACATGGGTAACAGCAAAGTTCAATATATCACTCAAAATATCAGCTAATATATCTCCATAAGGAAGTTTATATGCCTTTTCAAGAATATTTTGCATTTCAAGAGTATCAATCATTTCTTCTGGATCACCAACCTTGAACAATTGTTTGGCTTTCTTACTGCTTGATATTAAGTTTATCTCATCAGCAACTAATGTTGTAACTGTTTTATAAGTAATGGTTTCTCCCTCACTTGTTTCATATTGCCCATCAGGATTATTTTTCAACATTAAATAAGTAGGATTTTCACTAAATACTTTACCATTTGGTGTATCTATATAACTACCAGCTCTTAACCATACTTCATTATCTTTGAAAATAATATCTGTATTTTTCCTACCCATAATAGCTATTTCATCTTCTTGTGGATATACACCATCAGAACCTCTTACTTGTTTCGGGTTTGGACCAGGTGCAACTATCCCTTCTTCAAAAAATGATTTTGCATATAATGAATCTTCTTTTTCAAGTTTATTTAACTGTGGAATGATTGGTCCAACAAAAAATCTGTGAGCATCATCAATTGCCATAATAACAACATATTCCCCCACTTTTGGTTTAACATATAAATGTTTGGGTAGTAATGGGAAAGCAGGAGGTATATCTCCATTATTTAATGTTCTATCATTAAATGTTCTTGCTTTAATCATATCACCACCTTGGTTATCTGTAACATCAACAACCCTTGCTATCTCGAATATTTGTTTTGTACTGTCTACCATAATTATATTCCTCTTTTATTAAGTTCTCTTGTTGCATTGTCATATTCTTCTTCAAGTAAATCTAATTCTTCAAGAATATCTATGCTTATTTTTGTCAATGATTCATAATGATTAGATAATTCCATTTGTTTCAATCTAATTTCTTCTGAAGTCATATTACCAAAATCTATTCTTTCTTTCATAAAAATTTTTCTATTTTTTTTTTAATATCGAATTAATTGTTTTTTCATCCACACACAATTATCTTCATAATGATTTAGATAAAATTCATAACCAAGTCTTTTATACCAATTAAATACCCATTCATATTTATTACACCATAATAAAATATTCTCACATAAAAGAAATTTCGCCACTTGTTCCGCTATACAGAGAAGATCAGATGCTATTTTTTTACTCCTGTGTGATAGACTAACACTCAACATGTCTATATATAATACATCTTTATCCATATAAAGTCTAACAAAGGCATTCCCATCATGCTCCATAATGTACATTCCATAACCATAAAAATCATATTCTCCTGTATGAATTATATATCTCTCTTTTAAGCTATTAAAGTACAATGTTAATCCATCAATATCTTTTTTCATATTTCTTCATATCTTTATTGTATTATTGCGTTTCCACTTGGAATATTAATATTAGTTCCTGTAACAACAATTGGTCCACCTGCGTTTCCACCTGAAGCAGTAACCATAACACTACCAGGAGGTAGCACTACATCTATTTTTGCTTCAAGTTGAATGGCGTTTACAATTTCTTCTACAATAATAGCCATTTCTCCCTCTGTAACATTCTGACTCCCATCAGGAGCTGGACCAACAATTCCTCCTACCTCACTTCTTCTTCTCATAATTCTTGAAGCAATAAGTTGAGGGTTTAACCCAGGTCTTAATGTTGCACCAATTACTGCTAATTGTGGTGGTATTTTTGGTGCACCACCAATTACAATTCTAAAAACTTTATTAAGTCTTTCTGCTATTGATTGAACTGAATTTCTACATCCCATAACAATCTATAATTTCATTTAATTTTTCTTCCACATTATCATCATACCTGATATAATATAAGGGAAGATTATTCTTTTCACATAATTCTTTCTTGATTTTATCTCTTTCTTGAATTTCTTTTAATGCTTTTTGATTTTTCATTTTATCATTACAACCAAACCATGTATCACCACAATTAAAATGTTGTTCACCTTGACATTCAATAGCAATATTATACTCTGGAAGATAAAAATCAAGTTCAAGTGGATAATTTGTTTTGGGATTCCTCAACCAATTAAATTTCCTGTAAGATTTTTTATTTTCAATTAAATTAAAATCTAATATTTTATTAACTTCATTTTCTATTTTAGAATTTCTACATTTTGGGCAACCACATCCATTTAAATAATGAACACTTGGAGTTTGCCAAAACTCCCCATGGGTTAGACAAATTATACAAACTTTATTGAAAACACCAGAATATTTTACTTTTTCATAATTATACTTATTTCCATGTTTTCTAATTGCTTTTTTTATAAATTGTTCTATAGTCAAATTTTTTCTTGCCATCCATAGTAATTTATCACTTTATTTTTTGCTTTTCCATCAGGCTTTTTAAATACATAAAACTGCGAATCAAATGAACGAGAATGTTCTTGAGTTTTTATTTTTCCCGATATTAAACGACTCTTGCTAACAAGAGTAAATCTATCAATTGTATAAAAACCAATATTACTTGAAAACATAAAACTCATTTCAGGGGACATGTAAGTTTTCCCCCCACTTATGGTTCTTTGACATTTAAATACACAAATACCACCTGGTTTTAAAACTCTAAAACTCTCACTAAGAAAATGATAATAGGACTCAAAAAGTTGAGTAATTGGATAATAACTTACAAATCTTTTTTGAATAATATTATGACCTTTTCCCTCTCTTTTCATTGATGGCGCATTTGGTGGTGCACAGACAAATGGCAAATCAATATTAATACTTTGAATTGAATTATTGTTTAATGGAAACATACCTAATGGGTCAATCTTTTCAACTCCATCTACAATAGGAAAAACATCAAATTTATATTTGGGTGGATTAATTATAAATTCTTTACTTTTCAAATAGTACCCACCTTTTGAATAAGTTGGATCACATTCAAAATCTTCTCCATTATTATATAATTTCAAAATATTATGCAATATTTCGTTTTGGTCATAACTTATACTTTTAACAATATCATTATAATTTATTGCCATATCTCAAATTTTTGTTTAACAATATTAACTTCTTTAATAAACTCTTCTTTTGTTATTGGAATTAAATATCTGTGTTCCACATCCCAATCAGTTTTCCCTATTGACCTATTCGGTTCTACATAGAAATATTCCATTTTTAATGAACTTTTACCACATCTTTCAGAAAAGTTTATTACCTTAACTACATAGATAAGTTCACCTGTATCTTCATGTAATTGGTAATAGTTGCCTTCATACATACTTTTCAAATCCTCAACAGTATATTTATCATATTCCAAATTAGCAAAGTATCTGTAAATTCTTTCCCAATCCTCTTGTGGATTAAATCCAAATTTATCATCAAAGCCAACAGAACAATATAACTTCTTATCAAATGAAGCTAACTCTGTATTTACTATTTCAGGGTTTTCATTAATATAATCAAAATGAATATTATTTTCTTTAAAGAATGAGAAATATTTTTTTAGATTGTTATCTGAAGTACAACTCCATAAAATATTTACTATTTCAGGATTGTTAGTGATTAACTGTAATGCTTCTTTTGCATAGGGATAAAACTCATATTCTTCTTTCTTTTCATAAGATGGAACTAATATAGTACCATGAATATCAAACATGAAATATGTTTTTTCCCAATTTCTCTTTTCTTTAATTTTGAAAGCCTCTCTAATTTTCTCTACCATTTTATATATGTTTTTCTAATAATTTTTTGTGAAACTCTAAATCTTTTTTGAGATTCTCATTCTCACTTTGAAGTTTTAAGATATAAGAATATTCATCTTGAATTAAATTATCTATACAAATTCTATGACCTTCTGATAAAGCTCGTTTTAATCCTATACCAAGAACTGGTGCAAGTGCCCAATCATTTTCATATCTGAATAATCTTTCAGAAATCATTCTACCTATATAATACCTTTCAGGAAGATCATTTAAATATTCAAGATTTTGAAATATAATTTTATTGATATTTTTTCGGAGTTTGGTATATTTTTTCTACCATCTCTTCTCGCTCCTCATGCTTTTGCTTTATGTTTAATTCATAACCCATATCATTTGGTGCATACATAAGTGGTTAATAATGTATCTTCTGTTAAATCTTTGATAAATTTATCATAAAAATCAATCTTCCATAAAATTTCATTATCAATGGAAGGGATTTCAATCCATTCATTTTCATTTACAAAAGCATAAAATCCAAGTGATTCACAATATAAGGCATACTGTTCTTTATCATCAAATCTATCAAAATAACTTTGAGAGTTCAAATCACCCATATTTTGTAAGATTAACTTATCCGTTTCATCTTCTGGTTCAAGCAAGTTTACACACAAATCGTAAGCCCTCTTTTGCAAATTTAACCTATTTTCGTTTCTATGTAGTTTATCGAAATTAATATCCTTTTTTTGTGCTTGAGATACTTCATCATCTCCAACCAAAAGCAAAAATTCCTGTTGGAGAGTTTCATATTTACCTTCTGGATTTTCAGTGGTTAATAAGTCTCCTGTGTCTTTATCAAGAATATAATGTTGGGACATTTGCTGATAATATGCAAATGGTGTTAATTGTTTGATTCTTTTCAAACATAGTTGTGCTTGTTTCAAAAGTTCAATATCAAGTTTATCTTTTGAAGATAAAATAGATTCATACAGATAAATTCTGTTTGCATAGATTTTATCCATATCATCCAATTTGTGTAAGACATAAGGAAGAACTTCTTTGTTATAATCATATTTCTCCATTATTTCTTGTGGGTTACTACCTGCTACTAATACATTAAAAACTCTGTTCATTATGCTAATCTTTTTCCTTTTAAAAATTCTCTTATTTTTGCATTGGTTTCTCCACCAATTCCTTGTACCCATTCATTATAAAAAGTCTCAGTATGTAATAACATATCCATTCCAAAATGTGTTGTATTTGGATCAACAAAATCAGGATACTTTTCTCTATCCCATATTCTTTCATCAGCTAAGAAACAAAGAGCCGACATGGACATATTCAAATCAGGTTCTAAAAAATAAGAAACATTGATTTTGAGTTCATTGTTGAGATAGTTGTAATGTTCCAGCATATTGCCAGAAGTTCCCCCACTCAAAACAATAAATGTTTTATCATTTAAGAAAAAATCTTGGTATTCTTGTGTATTTCTAAATTCATCAGCATATTCTAATGCCACATGACCTGCTTGTATTCCCTGTTGAATAGGACTAAGATTATACATCACCAAAAAATACATTCGTTGTCTTAACAAATTTTCTTCATTCATATCATTTAATATTTACCACAAATATACATAGAAAAAGTGGTAATAACAAGAAAAACATCATTCAAATTCAGAAGTGTCTCCTTGTTTATTACCACCATATAGATTTAAATTATCAATAAAATTAAGAACATTAGTTTTCTTTTGTGCAAGATAATAGGAATTATTAATATTTTCCCTATACCCACAATTTGGACATACCAGAAATTTTCTATCTTTACCTAATTTCCTATTATCCTCTAACATTTCTGTTACACACAAAGGGCATACTTCATTCGTTTTCATTTGTGTTCAACAATTTGGTTACAATCCAATAAAGTAAAACAAATATTATTATGATATTCTCTTTTATATTGATGAAAATGCCCATAGTAAGCATGTGTAATCCCAACATTACTGCCTTCCTCCAAATAAGAAAATATCTTATCCATTGTTTCCCTCTCCTTATTCAAATCATCATACAATTGATTATCCTTTAACAACCATCCCATTATACCATCTTTAGTTTGTGGATAACAGTAACTTGGACATGTATGAGAAGCAACAATTTGAATATTACAAGGATATAACTCATTTATTTCATCTAATTTCTCTTTATCAAAAACAACCGCTTCATCAAGCCAATATAATGGTTTACCTGTTCTTTCTTGTTCTTCCAATCTCCAAGTCCTATCAATGGAAGTTGCCCCACCAATACACAATACATTTGTATTATTATTAATTTCAATAACTGTATAATCAGGAATTATATGAATATGACTATATTTATCAAACATTTTATTTTTCTTGGGGTCATTAAAAAGACTTCTATCATCATGATTTCCCGCAAAACAAACTAAATGATTATTCCCCTTTTTTAATTTACTATTAAATTTTGGAAATAATTGATCATAAAAAATAGGATTCTCAAAACCTAAACCAATATCACCTAAAAAAAAAAGTTATAGAATTTTCCATTTTATATTGTTGAGTAATTTTGAATATACTCCCTCTCCAATTACCGTGTTGATCGCCCATAAAAGCTAATATATCAACACTTTCAAACCTTTTAATATTTACCATATGTATTATTTATTAAACATCACAAAGATATAACTTTATTATGTAAAAACCAAAACCTTTTGTTTAATGAGATATTTATAATTAAATATTAATTATGAAATTCATAGAAAAAGTAAGAAAAGTTCATGGGGATAAGTATGATTATTCAAAAGTTAAATATGTTAATGCAAAAACAAAGGTTTGTATTATCTGTCCAGAACATGGTGAGTTCTGGCAAACTCCAAACAGTCACTTAAGTGGTCACTCGTGCCCACAATGTGGTTTTGAAAAAAGAAGGAAAAATTATAAAGAAGTAAATAATGAATGGATAAAAAAGGTAAAAGAAGTTCATGGGGATAAGTATGATTATTCAAAAGTTGAATATAAAGGTGCACATACAAAAGTATGTATAATATGTCCCATTCATGGGGAATTTTGGCAGACATCAAATAATCATTTAAAAAGTTATGGGTGTCCAAAATGTAAAAACACTTATTTAAACTCATTATTTAAAATAGATAAAAAACAATTTATCGAAAAAGCAAGAAAAGTACATGGGGATAAGTATGATTATTCAAAAGTTACATATATTAATAATCACACCAAAATATGTATAATATGTCCCATTCATGGGGAATTTTGGCAAACACCTGGACATCATTTAATGGATAAAAAATGTTCCAAATGTTCAAAAGTTTATAGATATACAACTGAAGAATGGATAGAAGAAATGAAAAAGATACATAATAATAAATATGATTATTCAAAAGTAAATTATGTTAATGCAAAGACAAAGGTTTGTATAATATGTCCCATTCATGGGGAATTTTGGCAAACACCTGATAAACATAAACGAGGGGATAAATGTCCTAAATGTAAAGGTTTATATAAAACGACAAAGGAATGGATAATTCAAGCAAAAGAAGTACATGGGGATAAGTATGATTACTCTAAAAGCAATTATCTTAATACTAACACAAAAATTTCTATCATTTGCCCAGAACATGGAAAGTTTTGGCAACTACCAGGTAGTCATTTAAATAAAAGTGGATGTCCAAAATGTAAACAATCTCATTTAGAAAAAGAAATAACTTTTTTTCTTGATAGTAACAAAATAAAATATACAATAGAAAAAAAATTTAATTGGTTAAGATATGTAAAAAATAAATATCTTTCTTTGGATTTCTATCTTCCAGACTTCAATATAGCTATTGAATGCCAAGGGGAACAACATTTTAAACCTGTTGATTTTGCTAACAAAGGTAAAGAATGGGCAAAAAAAATATTTAGAGAAAATAAAAAGAGGGATGAGATAAAATATAAATTATGTAAAGAACATAACATTCCTATTTTATATTATACAAAAGATTTTTTCAAATACAATAACTTATATAATTCAAACAATACTTTTACAAATTTTGATGAGTTATTAAATGTTATATCAACACCTGAGAAAGATTAATTTAATCTTTTCATATAAATATTAATCTTGACTAATATCTATTTTTTATAATCAAAAATTTTACTTTTGATACCTTCTCTTCTTAATATTGAAGCTACTAAATTCATTTCTTGTTGACTTGAAGAAATTTGGTTTTCAGGTGTTTTAATCTCAACTATTTTTTTATCTTCATCAATATATAATAAGCCCCAAAAAGGAGGTAATTCTTCGACTTTTATTAAATTGAATGGACAAAGATAACTTCTCAATTCACCAATGCCACTTTGTGATTTTTTTCTAAACCATTTATTTTTATCTTTTAAGAAATCTTCTCTACTAACTTTAACCTCAATCAATTGAGTTTCACTACTTCCAAAACCAAACACATCAGGAGATTCAGCATTAGAACGATTTAATTCTATAACAACATAAGTTGGTTTTTCCCATTTCTTAATACCATACTTTTTCATGTATTTTGCACCCAATATACATAAGTTTCTATGAGTCATTTTTTTTTTAGTATTTGTCATTGTCATTTATTTTCTTATCCAAATTTTATATTTAGAAACACATACCAAGACTTACCATAAACCCTAATCTGTTAATATTCAAATCGCCAAATCCCTTTTCCCAATAAAGTGTTGGTTCAATAAAAATGTCATCAGATAAAAAATGTGTATAACCAAAATCTATCTTTCCAGCAGTTTTGTAATCATTTGTAAATCCTTCATACCATGCTCCAAGAAACCATGAATCAAAAAACCATTTTCTCAAACCTACAGTGAAGAAAAGACTTTTTACTTCATTACTGTAACTTAATCCAGGACAAACAGCAATATTATCTGCAAAGAAATAATATCCACTTAATCCTACTGAAAAATTGTCAAATTTATCATCTCCCAATCCTTTGGATAAATCCAAGTTATTAAAATTCGCAATAATACCTTTTGAGCCTTTCGGGTTGGCTACTTCACCCTGAGCAAATACTGTGCCCAAACTAATCAACATTAAACTAAATACTACTAAAATTTTTCTCATTTTTTTTTTCAATTTTTAAATTAATATTCTATGTTATTTTGCAAAGATACTGTTTTATTAAAATAATCTTCTATTGTCCCCTTGAACATACCATTTGTTTCCAAACTTTCAATAAGAATTATATCATTCTCAAATACAGAAGATAATTCAACTATTTCTTCAAGTGTACAAGGTATTTTTTTTGTTTCACTAAAATGAAGTATGTAAACGATTTTTAGTGTGTTCATTTAAAAATTTTTCAAAAGAGGGATAATAATTAAGATTCTGACTCCATCCCATACGACCACCATAAATATAATAAATCCAACATGGTAATTCATAAGTTACACTACCATCTGCAACAGTATTAACATGTATATACAAACTTTCTTCATGAAAATCATTACATTTTTTACCATCTATTACAATATTTGATAAACTTTTATATGTTTCTTTTCGTAAGAAATTTAATGTAATTTCAATATGTCCCCCTTGTGTTAGATATTTAACTTTACAGTAAGGGAAATTATATACATTATTTTTATATTTAATCAAAACCATTTTCTTTCAAATATTGATAGATACGTGCAACACATATTCTTTTCATGGATATATTCTTACAATAACTTCTGATTGTATCATATTCCAATAGTTCTTTTAATTCAGGTAATCTGGACTTATCATTGAGATAGAAATACACTTCTTGTGCATATTGACCTACATATTCAGGTTGTTTACCTAATGTCCCACTTCCCCAATTACACATTGCATAATCATATCCATTTGTAATAGATTCAACATTATAACAGGAATGGTCATTATCATTCTTCTTGTTTCTTCGGTATTCCTTAATAACAACTGATTTTAGTTTGTAATCAGGTTTTTTGTTTAGGATACCACTTTCTGGACGTTTCCAAATATTAAAGCAGCAATGCAATTTAACTCCACTGAAATCAACAATACCCAAATCTTCTGAATGAATTAAATCAAATTCATAAAATTGTAAAGAACCATTTAATGATAATATTGGTTGAATATAAGCAATATAATCTCCATAAAGCATGTTCTTTTTCAAGAACTTTAATGAAAGATAATTTCTATCACCAAATGGTGGATTGCCCAAATACAACCTTCCTTCTTTATACTCTTCTTCAAGAGTTAAATAATCTTGTTCAAGAATATTATCACCTTCAGGTTCAATATCATAAGCCTTACACCCATTCCAAAATAAATTGCTGAATGCTCCATTACCTGCACTTGGTTCTATCACTTCTGTAACATTTAATCTGCCAATTACATCAAATGTTTTTTGAGTTAACTTTTCTGCAAGCCAAACAGGAGTATAGTATTTGTTATTAACTATTTTCGCCATTTTCGAGGTATTTCAATAACTCTATACCAACTTTCATTAACTTATTGATTGAATAATCAGGTATAACATCCAAAACATGACCTTTCTGATATATCCTGATTTTGAAACTATTTTTCATATTGATAGGTAAATTTCTTTCATTTCCTGTGAAATCATCTTCAATATCATATTCATATTCTCCATTCTTATCAAAAAATTCATCTGTCAAAGTAACTATTTTACTATATGAATTGACACATTGTATAGGAGTTTTCCCTTTTGGAATTTGCCATATATTCAAACAAGGGCGATAATCACCTTCTTCCCATAAAGGAATGGTTATAAAGTTTTCAGCACAATATGGGATTAATTTCTCAAACAATTTTTTTTCATTAGTGTCTCCCAATTTTTTCTTTCCTCTGGTTAATAAATCAATGGTTAAACCAATCATGTTCTTTTCTATTGATTTACCAAAATCAGTTTCATTTTCTATCTCATCTAATAATTCAGATAAGGTATATCCTCTTTCACTGGTAGCCAAATAGACTTTACCCAATTCTTCTTCTGAATGTCTTAATATCCATTCTTTCAATGCTTCTTTTAACATATTTAATGATTTTAAGTTACTTTTTAATATAATTCAAATATTTTGTTAAACCAATCTTATTGAAATAATCTTTCTGTGTTGTAGGTTCTATAAAAACAACCACATCAGTATTAACATAACTTGGTTCATCTACATCAGTAATAGTAAACTTTATGTTAATTACTTCATAACACATTGCATTAAGAAATATGAAGTTCCCCTTTTGTGGTAGGAACTCCATATGTTCTATTTCATAGTATTCATCTACATCAAGTCTTTTAAATAGTATGCTCATTCTCTTCTGTCATTTAATATATACAACAAAGATATAAATAATTTCCAAAACTCACAAATTTATTTTGTTAATTAATGTTCATTTGGTTATTTATAAATATAAATAAAAACGATATGAGAAAATCTTGGACAACAGAAAAATTTATAGAAAGAGCAATAAAAATACATGGAGATAAATATGATTACAGTAAAGTTGAATATATTAATGCTCACATTAAAGTATGTATAATTTGTCCAGAACATGGGGAATTTTGGATGGTAGCCTCTCAACATTTAACTGGCGGAAATTGTTCAAAATGTAAAAAAGTATATAGATATAATACAGAAGAATGGATAGAAAAAGTAAAACAAATACATGGGGATAAATATGATTATTCAAAAGTAATATACAAAAATAATTGCACCAAAGTTTGTATAATTTGTCCAGAACATGGGGAATTTTGGCAAATTCCTTCTAATCATGAGAAATATGGATGTTCAAAATGTGGTAAAAATGAAAGTAACAAAAGAAGAAGTAGTACCACAAACATATTCATAACACAAGCAACTTTAATACATAATAATAAATATGATTATAGTAAGGTTGAATATATAAATAATAAAATTAAAGTTTGTATTATATGCCCAGAACATGGCGAGTTCTGGCAAACACCTGGTAGTCATTTAAAAAAACATGGTTGCCCAAATTGTAAAGAATGGAAATTAGAAAAAGAAATAGAAATTTTATTAAAAGAAAAAAACATTCTATATAAAAAACATCATAGTTTTATATGGTTAAAAAATAAAAGTGGACAAAAAAGTTTTGACTTTTATCTACCTGAATATAATGTAGCTATTGAATGTCAAGGAAGACAACATTTTGAAAATGATGATTATTTTGGGGGTCATTCTGAATATATCAAAGTAAAGGAAAGAGATGAAATAAAATTTGATTTATGTAAAAAACATAATATTAAAGTGTTATATTTTAGTAATGAAAAGTTTAATTTACCTAAAACTTATTTTAATACAATTTTTACTTCAAAAGAAAAAATATATAAAGAATTAATTTCTTAAACAAATTAAGTTATGAAACTGTGAATTTCTTACCATATCCATACTTTGAAACATATCCAACAACACCTTTTCAGAAATTTGCCCTTTTCTACGTTTTAAAACATTTTCTTTTGATGTTTCAATGTAAAAACATTCAATTTTCGGATTATAAGGAATAATAGTTTTTATGAATTTATTTACATAAATTTCTCTAATATTCATATTGTTATAAATAAAAGACTTTCTATTTCGACAATATTCCTTGATTCTTTCTTCTTCTCTTTCAGTTACTTTACTTTCCTGTTTCTTATCGCCCTTGAATTTACCATTAGCATCCACATATCCCAGTTCCAATCTAATTAAATCTCTGGAAACAATAGGTAAATTAAGTAGGTTTTCTGCAAGATAAGTATCTTTTCCACTTCCTGCAACACCTGACATCATATAGATAGTAAAATTAGTATCATCATAAACTTGAAGATAAGGAGAACAATCATTTTCATTCTTATTAAAATAATGAAATTTACTTACTTCATTATGAAACTCAAAAGGCTTTCCAAAACAATCAAGTGCATCTGCTCTTTCTTTCAATAATTCTTTTTTGAATAAAGTATCTTCTTTATCAATAGAAGTTGCTCCCAGACTATCACATTTAGTTAATAAATACAATAATTTAGTATTGGAATTATGTGAGATTTCAATGACAGTTCTATCAATATCAGTTTCTCCTCTTTCAATTAAATGATTAGGTTTCATATGATACCTTATTAAAGAACAAATTGTTTCCCTTATATTGAAAGATTCATTCCATAACATATATCTGGTCATTCTTTCTCCAATTTTAGCATGGTGAGGTGCAGAATAGTTCCCATCTTCTTTCAAAGTATTAGAAACTGATTTGCCAATGTCATGAAATAAACATGTACATATCAGAATGTACTTTTCAGAATGAGTTAAATCATTCCATTCAGGTAAGTTATAAGCAGCTTCAACAACATTCTTGGTATGTTCCCAACTACTTCCTTCCATATGCCATTGATTGTGATAACCCCCTTTTTTAAGATTATTAAACTCTGGTATTTGTTCGACAAAATCCCAATTAATATCAAAATTTTCTTTATTAATTATATTGTTTAAGACCATAACATAATTTTTTATGTTACAAAGATATAAAATAATTTTCAATTATACAAGAAAGCATTGCCTTTTAACATACGATATGATATTTATATAAAAATAAAGATATGAAATCATTAACAAATGAAGAAAAATTACTTAAATTGAAAGAAAAATTTGAAATAACACACTGTAAAAAATATAGTTATGATTGGAATACATACAGTGGAAATAAAAATAAAATGCGAATAATTTGTCCAGAACATGGGGAATTTTGGACATCTCCAAACAATCACTCTTCTTCTCACAACTCTTGTGGTTGTCCTAAATGTTCTAAAACTTATCATTATACAACAGAAGAATTTATAAAAAAAGCAAAAATAATACATAAGAATAAATTTAATTATGACAAAACCATCTACATCAAATGTAATGAAAAAGTGGAAATAATATGTCCAGAACATGGGGAATTTTGGCAAATAGCAAATGATCACTTAAAAGGAAGAGGTTGCCCAAAATGTGGAATATTACATTTACACAAAATTTTTAATAAAGGAAAAGATAAATTTATAAAAGAAGCAACACTAATACATAAAAAATATGATTATTCAAAAGTGAATTATGTTAACGCAAAAACAAAAATTTGTGTAATATGTCCAGAACATGGGGAATTTTTTATTACTCCTGATAACCATATAACCCAAAAACAAGGATGTCCAGTATGTATTAAAAATTTTACAAGCGAAATTAAAATTAAAGAATTATTAGATAAAAACAACATAAAATATATTCATCATTATAATGAAAAATGGTTGGGAAGATTAGTGATTGATTTCTATCTACCAGATTATAGAATTGCTATTGAAGTGCAAGGTGAACAACATTTCAAACCAGTAAGATATTTTGGTGGTAGTATCAAACATGAACAACAATGTGAAAGAGATGAACGAAAATATAATTTATGCGTTCAAAATGACATAAAAATGTTATATTTTACTTATGTTGCAAAACACATTGTACCACAAGATTATATTGATGTAATATATCATTCTGAAAGATCTTTAATTAAATATATAAAAAAAACGCTTCTTTTTCAAGAAACGTTTTTCAAAGAAAAATAAAATGAATCAATCTTCTTCAACTTCTATATCTCATATTTACAATCATATTCATCAGGATCTTGATAACTGCTAATTTTATAACCACCACAAGGGATAGATATTAAATCAAGTAATTTTTCCCTGATAGTTTTTTTCTTCTTTATCAAAAAGAGTTCATCCATATTGTTTTGTTTTCAATGTCATAAGTCTTGAGATAAAACATTCGTGGGGACATAACCATTTCTCTAAATTCTTTGTCTTTATGAAAATCATTTCGGAAATGTTTACATTCATCACACATATAATGCCCATCGCCCATACAACCACCATTAGGTTCACCAACTTCAAAATCATTGGTAGGACAATCATCATGTATGTTATCTCTTATCATTTATTCAAGATTGCATAAATTATACCTTTTCTAAACTCAACTGAATTAATTGTTTTTCGAGCAATATCATGCCGACATTCAGTTCCTGATAATCGTTCAGTTGAAACCAATTCAGTAGATGGATATTTCCCATTATTCTCAATATAGGTATTAAGAAAGCTATCTCTACTACCATATACAGTAACTTTATCAAAAGAAGTTGTAATGCTTTGAATCTGGTCATCTAAATTATTCACCCATTCTTGATTACTATCCCTATCTTTCATAAAGAGAACTTTCACATCAGGAAATTCAGTAACAATCATTTCTTGTCTTGCATCAAAAGGTAAAGGATTTGAAACTGTTAATTCATTATTTTTTGGTATTCCAAGAAATAAATAAACCTTTTCATGTCTGTCTAATACTGATTGTATTAAATCCTTGTGCATTTTGTGTAATTCAGCTACTTGAAAACGACCTACAATTACACCTACATTGTATTCTTTATATCTTATTTCGTCTTTAGTTTGCATATTAATTATGTAAAAAAGTAAGTTTTCTTTGTTCCATTCTCGTCATAAGATTTGTGTTTTATGGTTGTAGCAAATGGGAATTGTTCTTTTTTCACTTGTTTCAAAGCATCTTTCAATGGTGAAGCATTGGTAAAGAATTTTTGTTGTACTTCACCATTTTTGATTTTCACAACATATCTACCATTTCCTTGTGAAGTGGTTATGTTTGCTTGATAATCAAGCACTTCAATTTCTTTATTAACTAAATCAGTAATTTTGATACTTTTGGTACATTGAACATTGTTTTATCATTTACTGAAATATTAAAATCTGCGAATTTATTCATAAGAATTTTTTTCATTAAATTGTTAGAATTGCAATGGTTCAACCATCCGAACCAAGAGCAAATTTTTTGTTTATATTGTTCAAGAGTTATGTTTTTCTTATTTAACTTACCCACTTTTTTACAAAAGTTCTTTTTTATTCTTTTCCTTAAAAACAAGTGAGTATGATAAAAAACATAACCTACAAAATCTATCCCTCTTTTATTTACAGGAAATACTTGATGAGTATGTTTAACTTCAAGTGCAAGATTATCACCTAAATATTTCTTAATATCCATCAACAACTCATGCAAATATTTTTTATCATTATGTAATATTACAAGGTCATCAGCATATCTGTAGTAATATTTTTCTTTCTTTGTTTCCTTTAACCAGTGGTCAAAATAACTTAAATAAAGATTAGCTAAATATTGTGATAAGTAGTTTCCAATAGGTAAACCTGGTGCAGAATTAATAATCTCATCCAATAATTCCAATACATTTTTATCCTTTATTTTCTTTTTAATAATGGTTTTAAGTATGTCATGGTTAACACTTGGATAGAATTTCTTAATATCAAATTTTAGACAATATGTAGTTTCATCAACATTATATCTTAAATCATATTTCAATTTGTTCACCAGAGCATGTATTCCTCTTCCTTTTATGTAGGAAAATGTATTGGAAATAAATACAGAAATCCATACCTTCTCCAATACATTCATTATTGCATGATGAACAACTCTGTCTTTGAAAGGTAATTTATAAATTTCCCTTTCTTTTGGATCATATATTATGAAAATATGATAATCAGATGTTCTATATTTTCCACTTGCTAACTCATCCCTTATTTTTGACAAATTGAAATGTAAATTTTTCTCGAAAGTCTTTATTTCTTTCCTATTGGTTTTATGCTTTTTAGCTCTCTCATAAGCCTTGTAAATATTATCATAATCTACAATTTTTTCAAACAAACCATTTACTCTTTTCATAAATTTACACTTGCATTTTTAGAGAATCTTCAATATAAAATTTACCAATACTCTATAATCAAAAAAAGTTATTTTTCACCAAGAGGTGAGGTCTTTGCTTTTATTTTAATTTCTTAAACAATTTTAGGTGAGAGGTGCACCCTGCATTCGTATTCGTATTCTGATAATTCGCATCATTGAACTGAAAAGGAGAATCCAGATAAAACCACCCCTATAAAAACAAACAACCTTTTTATATTAATCTAACATATAATCTTTCCAATAACCAAAAAATTCTTCGTTTATGTTGCAAACATAATCAACTGCAAACCTGAAGGGCAAGTGTAGGCGAGAGGCGCACCCCGCACCCGCAGACGTAGACCGACAAGCCGCAGCAGCGAACCGAAAAGGAGAATCCAGATAAAACCACCCACGCCACTTATACTGATTGGAGTTATCCCAGTCATATTTATCTATTCCATATTGGATATTAATACTTCTAATGACTGTTTCCAACTTTTTCAATGCTATGTCCTTTTTATCTAAACCACATTCAAGCAATTTATTTTCGTCTAATGGTTCAATTCCAAGCCTTTCACATGCTTCTTTATATGTTGCAGGAAAACCACAAATTTCAATACAATCTTCTTTTGTTAAAGGTGTGTCAGAAGCTAATTCAATATGTGTTGAAACATACTGTAAACTTTGATTAGGACTGTAGTAATATTCACTTCCTTTTGGAATGATAAATTTATAACAACCTATAAATGGTGTTTTCCAAGAATGATAACCCTCATTTATATCCTTTCCATCTTTGGTTAGTTTAATTTTAGGATTAGACTTACCAACTTTGTACTTATAATCCTGATGTTCAGAAGTTAAATCACTGTTCAAATTCTTATAGACTACAATATCTTCTGTAGCAACTTTCTTTTCATCGAAATCTTTGCGAATAATAACAAAACACATATTTTTATTTTTTTTAATTAATACTCTTGATTATATAAAAAGTAAGGAGTTCCATAAAAATGGAACTCCCATTTTATTTAGATTTTAACCAAAGTTAATACTTCTTGATTAAGAGCTTCTTTTACAATGTCCAACATATCAGGTTTTTCTTTGTTTGGTTTAACTGCACCACCCAACAAAGTAGTAATAATTGCACCATCAAAACCAGATACTACATAACCACCACCATCATTCATAGTTTGTGGAAAATCTTTCTTGTTACCATTAACCTGCCACCAAATCCATACAAAGTTATCAACAAATTCTTTGCTGAATACTTGTGATAGTTTTTGAACTGCCATTTGATGATTAGTTTTTTCGTCTTGTCTGGAAGCACCCCAATAAGAAGTACCATCAAATTGCATATCACTTACCACAACCAAAGTATTTGGAAACTCTGATTCAGGAACATTAGGTTTTTGTTGTCTTACCCTAACAATAGAATCAATAACAGATTGAAAATCGGTGTTGCTTGGACAATCACCCCATTGCATACTTTTCTTTCTATCCACAAAACTATCACCTTGTAATTGTACCCATTCACTTCTTGAAGAGAACTTGATTACCCAGTTATGGAAAGCACCCTCTATCAAAGAAGCAAAATAAATCCCCAAAGATTCGGCAATATTCATACAACTGGTATTACCCACTTTTTCTGTCATACTACCACTTCTATCAATGGCACAAATTACATTTCTTTTACCTAAAACACCTTCAATTGCAGAACAGACAATGGTGCTTTAAGTAATTCAAGCACAGGTAATGTATTAGTCAACCAATTTGGTGTTGCAGCAAGTCAAAGGGGAAGAAGCATTGAACAAGTGTTTAATGACCAAGCTATGTTGTATGGTTATGATCCTGATTTATCCTTAAAATTCGTTTTCTATTTGAGAATGATTACAAGAAATGTGAATGTCAAAGGTGAATCGACTGATAAAATTCAAAAGGGACAAGGTGCAAGGGATGAATCTTTCAAAAGATTATTGTGGTATGCAGTAAATCAACCCAATTTATTCTATGATAATTTGTGGTTATTACCTGTAGTGGGTTCTTGGAAAGATGTGTGGAGTATTGCATTTTTAGCCAACCAAAATAACATTGAGTTGGATAAAAACTTTATTTTTGCTCTTATTCAAGCTGGTATGTCAATTGATAATGAAAAAGATTTGGTTAAAAAGTTTTTACCTCGTATCAGATCTAACAAAAAATGTACTACTGATTGGTCAAAATATACTAACTCTTTAGCAAAAGAATTTATCCAAGCTATTGGATGGACTGAAAAAGATTACAGAAATTTCAAATCAACAGGAACTGCTCATGAGTTCCAGAGATTGATATGTTCTGGAAAGTATGATTTGTTGAAATTCAACTTAATCCCTGGAAAAGCCTTGTTTAATTTAACAAAGGGTAATTTCTTATCCAATCACAATTTGGAAAAGAGATTTGAACAATGGATTTCAAAACAACCTGTGGCTAAATTCACTGGTTATCCTTATGAATTAGGTTGGTCATTAAACACTTGTTCAATGCTTCTTCCCCTTTGACTTGCTGCAACACCAAATTGGTTGACTAATACATTACCTGTGCTTGAATTACTTAAAGCACCATTGTCTGTTCTGCAATCATTAGATTGCACATTGCTTAAAAATTGATTTGTCATATTCAGAAATTTTTTTAATTAATTATTGCTGTTTAATTTCTCTTATTTTTTAATGATAAAAAACCACACCTTTATTTTTCACAACTTCTTCCAAAATACCTATGTAATTCATTTATTTTCTTACCTAACTTATAAGCACTAATATCTAATCCCATTACTTATTGATTTAATATTTCGATACAAAGATATGAATTTATTTTTTAATAGCAAAATTTTTGACAAAAAAATTCCATATATTTTTAGGCAATGATATATGGAATTTTATTTAAAGTCAATCTGTGGAAGATGTTTTTTTAAAAACAACTTCTATAAGTTAATTTTTTTCAAAAAACGACAGAAGTTGGCATTCCACCACCAGAACCACTACTTGAAACAGAAGAAGAAATAAAACCAATCATTTTACGAATTTCCTTTGCAGTAATTCCAATAGTTGCAATCATTTCATCTCTAACACCCATTTCTCTTCCCACATTTCTAAAATTAGCTTCATCTCCCAATCCAAAAAGAACAATGGAGAATGAACCAAAATTAGATTCGTTGGTGTACAAATCATCAACCAATTTTTTAACATCATCTGCTGTATTTCTACCTGCATTTGATTCTCCATCAGTAATAATAAATACCAAATTCTTCACTGTAATACCTTGTTGTTCAAGGTTTGTGCGATAACGAATTGTATTTTCAAGTGCTTTCACATTTGCATCAAAACATGCAGTCATTCCACCAGGTTGAATATTAAATGGTTTAATATCTGCGATAGGTTGAAAACCACTTAATACATTTACATTATCATCAAATTCAATGATTTGACACAAAATTTTATCAGCAACATGACTACCAGCCATTTCTTGCAAGAAAGCATTCAGATTATCATTCAAAGCTGAGATGTATCTGTTTACTGAACCACTCTTATCAATCACAAATGTAATCCCAATAACTTCATCTGCTGAAATATTAGAGGGGTCAAAATTGTTAATACCTAAGCCAAAAGAGCCACCATAAGTTTCATCCATTTTTATATATTTTTTAAGTTAAAAATTAGAATTTATAATCAACACTATTGCTAAAACGTACCCCTGCATTTCTTGCATTTTGATAGAAAGTATCGGCATCTGCATTATTTTGAATTACATTTGACATACAATCTTCAAATACAACAACTTTTTTTGCCAAATCAGGAACTTCATCAATCAAGTCTTTAAGAGAATTTAATACACAGAAATCTCTTGCTTCACCAACCAAAATCACTTCATCGTATCTGTTCAAAGTTCTTAACAAACCATGATTTACTTGTGTATCGTCATAATTTGGTAATTCAACTTCTGCCCTGAATATACTGTAATGTTCGGTAAACCAGTTTGAACCTTTAAATTCATACTGAACAGGATTTCTTTTGTTGTTAATTTCCCATTCAATTAACACATCTGAAATGTTTTTGTATAAAGCCCATCCTTCTGTACCAATGATACAATGTGGTGGCCAGATAGTGTGTTTTTTACCTTTCTTTTCCAGTTCTTCCAAATAATGAAGAGAATCTGATAATTTTCCAACTCTTGGAGTCCATGCACCACTACGAACATCTTGTGCTGTAATAGTTGTAAACGCTGCTGGTTCATTTCCATTTTTGTCTTCCCAAAAAGAAGCATGAGCAATGTGATTTGCTCTATGGCTATCTAATGTGAATACAATGTAGGAAATTTTGTTTCCATTCTTGCGAATAAAATCTGCTGTTCTTTTTGCATCTTCTTCCGCACCATTAACTCTTAAAGAGCCACCTTGTCTTACAAAATCATTTTGAAAGTCAATCCCTAAAATTGCTACACTTTTACTCATTTTTTTTTAATTTAGATTATTTTTTAAACTCAATTTTATCACAAATAAAATTTGGTAGTACAAAGATAAAAACAATTCTTTACACTACCAAATTTCTAAATGTTAAAGTTACTTAATTTCTTCAAATTCGTCTTTTTCATTTTTTTCACCTTTTATTTTAAGCATATTAGGAACACCAGGAATAGTTTTCATAATATCTGTTACAGGTGCAATAGAAGAAACTAAACCAAGTAATGTATTTGTTAATGTATTTCCATTACTTGTATCCATAATGTTTACATTACCCAAATTAATCTTTTCAAATGCTTTCACTTGTTCAGCAGCGATTTCTTTCCATTGTTCAACCATTTTCCACTGAATAGCAA
>LSPZ01000025.1_pt1 | contig 43387 bp, 44 predicted proteins | sample 651281 | NCBI WGS metagenome assembly LSPZ01 (sample SAMN04438313, study PRJNA306036) | termite gut metagenome | isolation source: viral DNA filtered from gut of termites from termite colony 2 | host: Coptotermes formosanus | place: USA: New Orleans, Hayne Blvd. | collected 2013-06-18
GGGCCAGTGCTCCCAGATGTGGTAGAGTTTGATGGATGGCTTTGGAATAGGAGACCCTTGTGGGTCTAGAATTGGTTGGAGTGTGTTGAAATCTAATTGGATTGGGGAGAGTGCACATGTTGTTTTATGGGAGTGGTAGAGACGGGGTTTTGGATCCATAAACTCACCCCGAGGAGAGGGGATGCAGGGGTAGATGGCGGAGTTGTGGGAGTAGGCGCCGTTGATTTCAAAGCCTATGTGGAGGGATGGAATAACTAAATCAGCCTCCATAGCACCAATAACGGATCGATTCTTTGAAAGAAGATCAATACCATACCCACTCAAAACAGATGCAACGGATCGCTCGAACAAAGTCTTTCCCGCCCCACAACAAGGGCATGAAGAAGGCCTTCCACTGGATAACCAATGAATACTCACTACCGACTGGCACGAATGACACTTCACCTTGAATGAAGACGAAACACTTCTAGCCGGAACGCCCTCAGCAGAAGAAAAAGCATATTTTGAAAGGATAGTCTCTCTCAATTGTTGAAGAGATTCAAACTCAGTCCCCATATTATAATTATACCGTGCCATAAAAACCTTACGAATCTCAGAACTCTTTTTACTCCTAGTCTCAGAGATCTTCCGCCTAATATCCAAGGCATTTACTGGGACAAACCCGCCAAACTTAGATAAGTTAGTTTGCTTAATTTTATCCCTAACTTCAACAGCATAAAAAGGATTAGAAACACCATACTTACTAACACAAGTTCTCTCAATCCTAGACCTAATCTCAGTGGACGCAAATGGATTCTCAACACCATAGTGACAAAGCGTCGTGGCTTTGGCTTTTTCCCTAATAGCCTCATTTTGTAAGACGTAATCAACACCATACTTCATTCTATTAGTTACAACAGCCTTCGCTATTTGCGCTTGTTTATCATAAGATACGGCACCCACCTTAACTTGCGCTTGTCTGTCATACCACACACAAAACAGAGGATGCATCATCAAATACGGCATAACATCACGCGAATAATGAGAATGCAGCCCTAACAATTTCATACGAGAAGCAATAGAAATCTTTAGATTTAAAACATCTGGGCCAAGAAAGGCTACCCAATCCTCCGGGAGACTAAACTTACCATAAGCCGTAGTAAAAACCTTACTGCACATAAATCTAAATAATTTAGGTAGATTTATTGGTGCTCGTTTTACCGAATTGCTGGAGAGATAATTGGTAGTCGGATATTTCTTTAGATGAAACATCAAATAAATCAGAAGGAAGAGACGATATAATTTCATTAAGATTCGTAATTGTAAAAGCCACTAAAGCACCAACTCGTACTTAAAACACCCCGAATTATAGACAGGGTGTATACCTAATTTGAATAAATTCTCCTGCTCCGTAATAGCCATATCAAACTCAAATACCGCCCCATTAACAATACATCCATTAAATACAGACAGCTTATGCTTTTGAAACTTAAATCGAGAATAAACCTTAGATGGGCTTACTAACAGTTTTCCCGCTGGATCAAGAATCTTCTTAGTGGAATAGTAGAACATTTCTTTAGTGGACTTTCCAACCGGCACAAATCCATGACGAATATAAACGGAATCTTTTGGATCTGGTGTGAGATCTCGATCTGCAAAGGTTATAATTTTAGATACATCTGGAAATTTACTAGCTAATTCCGATCTTACATGATACAAAATCTTAGAAAATCCGCCAATAACGGAGTACCCAAATTCAACAGCATTGCGGGCTAACAACGCCTCATTATTCTTGACAACAATAAGCGACGACATAATAATCCCGGCCGACACGGACACTAAAGACACTGAAAAAGTATGTTGGATGCAGCGCTGGGTGTGTATACGATCAAAAAACTCCCCAACCATAGGATCATTAAACCTGACCAACAAAGCTCTAGCAGGCACACGATAATCAAACATATCTAACTTGGCTTTAACAAAATTAAAACACTTTTCTTGGCCCCAATGTTCCCATAGGTGATAGAGTTTAACTCCTTTTGATAAAGCAAGAACTGTCTTACCCTCATGATAATCACGAGATTTTGGAAGCATCAGCTGCATAGTATGATATGATTTTATACAGGGAAAAAGGGCTGAATTATGTGAATATGCTCCATTAACTTCAAAACCAATTTTATACTCGGGCAGGTACACGTCAATCTGACGCCCCTCAAGAACAGAAAAATCTGGCTTGGCATCAATACCCCGACTTAAAAGCATCTCAGCAATAGAGGTTTCCAGCTTAGTTTTATTTACCCGAGAACAATAATAACAGTCCGTAACGAGCCATCCGAAACTGCCACCAGAACTATAAAAATGAAACTCAATAGCTCGCCCACACCGAGAACAAACGCCGATATACAACACGCCTCGCTGAGGCTTGCCAACAAATAAAGCCTTAATACCTGCACGAATCAACAACTCGTCAATATAGCCCAACCCATAATGAGCATAAAACTTTTGATCATTAACAACTCTATTAGAGTGACGACACTTCTCACGAACAATTGGATTACTTAGAGAAGATGAAAAACCATACTTAGTTAAATTAGTCTCTCTCCTCTTAAAAGAAGCAATCTCCTTTACAGGACAAGAACTATACCATTTTAAAAATGTATCGGATGCCTTACAAACTTTAAGTACACCCTTGCTAACATGCTCCAATGCCCCTAACTCAGCCAAATACTCGTGAAAACCCTTTCGATACTCTAAAACATCTTTAGACAAAAACAATTTCCACGCTTCTGGAAGGCCATACTTATCAACAAAAAATGAAACAGTTTTATTACCAGATTCGAATAGAGACAGTCGCAAAGACTTAGCTGACCTAGTAGGGTCAATTGATTGCTGCCGCACAGTACCAAACCACTCAACAAAAGAAGAATCCCTCTTCAGACACTTAAGAATGTTATCATAAACTTGATCCTCTATAATTCCATACTGCCTTCTACAGAAGTCACGAAGAGTAACTTTATATTCAAGAACTTGCCCTGTAATAAAATCTCGCCATTTCTTAGGTAACTCATACTTATAAATAAAGTAGCCAACAGAACCATACTCAGAACGTGAAATCATAGCCAACCGTTTTTGATCTTCAACAGAATACCACTCTGAAAAAGAAGGAATCTGCTTTAAGTACTTAACTAAAGCTTGCACTTGAGATTTAGAATACCCCACCGACAATAAAAACTTGGATATCGGCTGACTACCCCTCAATACAGAAATAGGAAATAAAGATCGCCACTCAATATTGGCTAACTTAATTTGATACACTTCCAAATAAGATGATAAAGGTAACGGAATATCCATAAAATTAAATAAAATACAAATTAAATTACAAAGGCTGAGTAATTGTTTTTCCGAATTGCTGGAGAGATAATTGGTAGTCGGAAGATGAAGGAAAAGCGTCAGACGTCTCTGGTGTAAGGGGTTGCGAGTGCTTTGCGGCAATTTCAGATGGGGGGATAAGATCGGACTCGGTAGACTTATCCGGAGAAAAAGATAAAGGGTCAGTAGATGATCGGAAAGAGTCAAGAGGAACGGGTACAGGCTCTAAGAACTTATGCTGTGGCTGATAAATGTAGATTGAATCAGCATTAGGATTAGGAAGCTCGTTCTTGAATGGAGTTGCTTGACTTAGATCAAAACTCTGTTGGAGAATAACGCCATTAACAGGTGTAGAAGTAGGGGCACCAAGAGTGAGGCGATCACCATTTGCACGAATGATGACGTCTGCCTTGTGTAGAGGGAATGGACAAGGAATATGCGTAGCCCGAGTTGTTATTGTTGTTTTTATGCCAGAAGAGGTGAGAGACATGTCTGATTGTACATCTTCAACAAGCAACCTTATTTGATAAGGACCAACGTAGCCATCTTCAAGGCCTGTACCATAGCATCGTTCGCAGCGAACTTCTCCAGTAGATTTGCATTTGCATGGGCGACCCGTCCAGCGACGGAGATAAACTAGAACAGACTCTCCGCCAAATCCGATGAGCCACTGATTCCTGCGCAGAGCTTCCTGCCAAAGATAGGATACCTTATCTTGTAGTTCCGGGGTTGCAAGAGGGGCTGATTCAAGTGAGTGGAGGGGTTTCATATCTACATCAAGGAGAACTGCCTTATACCAGACATTGCGAAGCATTGATGGAGTAGCTGAATAATCGGTAGCATAATACTCAACCGTCCAGCGGGAGAGGTCTTGTGGATCATAATTTGGAATTATGGACTGTAGAGGAAGAGGGGTTTCACTGGCAAAGAATCCATGATCCTCGACATCTAGGAAATTACCATGGATACGGGATACGAAGGCATTGAATTGATTATCATATTTTACCCGAATGAAGACCGAGTCTTTAAACGATTTTGAAATCGAATAACGGTTACGAATTTCATCAGTGGGAGCAAAGTCAAAAGAATTAAAAGAATAGAGAAAATTACGAATAGGAGGCTTGGATACTTTCATGATAAGATGATGATCGACATCAACAAATCCGGGACGGGAGACTGACACTGACAATGGCTGCTCTGTGAATAGTTTAGCAACTGCAAAATCCGTAGCGACATCAAGAGTTATTGGGGTTTCAGATATTTTTACAAAATGATTGTATGGATCATAATAAGAACGATAAAGCTGAATTCCGCCGAAGTGGCGACCGTCTTGTGGATAATCCCATTGAAGAAGATAGGAACCAAAGTCGGTGCCCGGAGTCGCTCGAAAGTTATTTACCGTATTGAGCATTAAACGACTCCCGTAGAGGTTACTGCCCTAATAACTCAAGGGTATAGACAAAACGAAATGAGTCCCCGGAAACAACATTTATTGGATCAAAAACCGAGCGATCAAATAGAACACCTGCGCCAATATTCTGATCGGTAAAAATTCCGTGCTCCGTTATAGAAAACGCCGAATCAAATACAAACTCAGATGAAGTGACGAACACATTAGGAGTTGTGCCAACGGCTTGAGTACCCTGAATACGAGTATAGCCAGCTGAGGTTAACTCCGTAATAGCAGTATCGGAAGGGGATTCTGGAGAGACGCCTGTTCCAAGACCATGGTAACGGATACGAGATGCAACATTCCCCGTAGATAAACGAAAACACTGCACGAGATAAGCTACACCAACCTGGGTGATTAGACGATCAGAAAGAAAATGTAGTGGAGAGAAGTGCCCTTTCTTTGTATGCTCTTGCACATATAGCTTAGAGAGCAAGTGAATACCGGGATTACGAACCATATTGACCATATAAACTCCTATTCATACTTAAATGAATTAATCAATTAAAGATTGCTCAACTGTTTCTTGAGTACAAGAAGCATCAAATCGAATACTTTGCTCACATATCTGAAGAGCTTGAATTGTTGGCATATTGAATAAAGATTGGAAAATCATAAAATCCCAAACATAGTTATATTTCTTTTGATCAACTTTATTTGATGGGTGTGCCCTTACTTTTCTACAACGCTTCATTATAAGAAATAATGAAAGACATAAATATAGCCGGCTAATGCCGGCATATACAGTTAAAGATTTTCAGCTGCATCACGCAAAAGATCTCTGGCAACTTCAGCAGAAAGATCTGACACTCGACTAAGAGTCTCACTCGCAGCGGTAAGCCCTAAATCACCCATAATATACTGATGTATAGTGGTATCAAATACCACTCGATCAAAAACCTTGGTGCCTTGATGAATAGCCTTTAGTGAAAATGAATTTGTACCCATAATTGGCTCCTTGATAAATAAGTAGAATATATGGGTGATTTATTGTGGTGGATGGTGGAGGGAGTTGCGCCTTACGGCGCGGTGGGCGTTAGGTTGGAAAGAGTGGGTGTAATAGATTGTGTGGATGTTATTCGGAATAAATATGTTGCCCGTAATAAGGAAGAGGTTTCATATTATTCTGAATAAAACAGTTGACTTGATCCATAAGTTGCTTCATGTTTGGATGAGCGCCTGAAGCGCAGCGGAGACGAAAGATATCATACCAATCATGCAGGGTAGCTGTGACGATAACTTCCGTTTTAAGAGAATTGTTGAGGACTTGACGAGCTTGCTGAGGGGCGAATCCTCGAGAAATCCATTCAGAATACTGCTCTTCGTTGTGAACACACTCTTGAGTAAAGAGCTCCTTATCTTCATCAGACAGATCTGACCACCAAGCCGGAAGAACGTATTGAATACCCTTTCCTTTAGCATAGTTAACATAACGAGTGCTTTCCTGTGCAAAAGCATTGCCAAAGCGACCTCGGTTACGAACTATCTCGTGAGACACCCCACGATCACAAATAAGTCGTAACGATATGCGCGGCATATGCTTTTCTGAAAAATTATAATACTGCTTAATAAGGACCTCAAGCTTATTCTGAAGTAAAATCCTATAGTTGGTGGATATGAGAACAAACTCGCCATCACGAATGATATATGAGTAAGGGTAATGCTTAAAGCATTCCCAATCATTGGAAGCATGTGGAATTTTGAGATAGACTGAACCGTGCTCAAGCATCGCTGTATGACCACGTTTTATAAGCATGTCAGAAAACTTTTTATAAGAATCTTCTGTTATGAATTCTTCACTCTTATAACAAACGCGGCCACATGCTTCTATATGACGCAAAATACTCACAGTAACATCAGAACCCTTTTCTGAAGCAACTACTGGAATAAAACTTGAATTTATAAGTTCCATGAAAAGAAATGCTTAAAATTCTGACCGAATTCTAAAGCCAGTATCGTACCATGAACCATACCCAATCTTAAATGGAAGGTTAAGAGCTCCTGCCCAATTGTAGAGATGTTGCATAACACGATCGTCTTTTCCATTGATTGTAATATGCTCGTCCGGGGCAAATGAAAACATAAGGACGCCTTTCGCCTGCGATGAAATAAACTTCTTCAAATCCGAAGGGACTTTACTTGCAATTTCTGCAAGCTGCTCATCAGTTAGAGGACCTTTCTCAACAGGAGCCTCAGATGGCTCGGAATCAACGAACCCAAATACCTGATCAGCGATCTCAGGATCATCCAGAACATTCTGCGCTTGTTGAGGAGTTACATTAAATGAAACTTCAGCACCAGGAAAGAATTGGTGGCTCATCGTCAGGATAAGCTGTGCCGGCATAAAATGAGAATGGCTTAATTGGCTTTGATACAATTGGCATGCCTTCTTGCGACATATCCGGCTCAGATACAGATATGATTCCCATATCAATAAGATCTTGACCCACATATGTAGAAAGATCTGAGACCATTGCATCACCCGTTTCACCATAAGCCTTGAGAATAAGATTGGCTTCTGCAAGTGATTTAGGAGTGTAATCCGAAACAGAAGAAACTTTGGAGCTGGTAGAAGATACAGGAAGATGTTGAGTAACGTATGTGGCAAGCTCAAGGCCATTGCGATACACAGAATTTGTAGAAGGATCCCCATTTACATTAACCCACGTAGCACCACGACCACGCTGAGAAAACTTTGTCTTAAATATGATGCCACCCCACTCAAAAGAGCCTTCGGGATATCCAGCAGCCCGATTTGAACGCTCGTACTTATTACAAAAGGATAAAAGAGACGGATCAACAGCCGCTTTTGCATCTTCACGGGCTTTCTTAGAGGCAAGTTTCTTTTCTTCATCCATCTCAGCAAGCTTCTCCGGAGTAAAGGCCCGTGAGTATAGAGTGCCCGTAGGGAAAAATTCACAATAGCGGTAACCTTCAGGATTTACCTTAAGAAACGCCCGCCAATTACCGCGAGATGTCTTCTCCCAGTGATCGACTATAGAAACAATACCCTCAGATGTTGCAGAATTAATTACGGCTTCTGGCGGGGTTACGGACTTTGCCGATATAGATATTATTTTCATTTAAGCTCCTCAAAAATAGAGAGATTAAATTAACTGATTAAGAGCACTTTGAGGTATTTAATGACTGAAATATAAGTTGTTGCGGGAGAATGCCGTGAGTAAACCATGACGTGTTTACCGGAGTAGATTTATGGGCGTCGAATTGAATACGACGATCAAAGACAAGAACTTCGATGCCATATTGACAAAATAGAGAGCCACGCTCTATTCCTTCGAGAGTTGTTATTGGCATTAGCATTGCCCACGGGCATGAATAAAAGTAGCAGCGAGATATGAATTCTTCTTTAAGAGAGTACGGAGGGTTGGTGATTATTGCGTTAAAATTAAAATCTGGACATTGAGTAAGAAAGTCTATTTCATCTTTCGAAGTAGACTTTACAACAAAGCCTACTTTGCGAAGAACATCAGAGATGGCTGAATTATGATATGTGTCGCATGGCTCCCAGAATACGAATGGCGAGGCTGATTGATTACATGAGACTAAAGAAGTCAAATACGGAATAAGCGGTTCTACAGCATATGCGGGAGTGAAACGCTCATCTGAGCCAGTACCAGACAAGCCCTTGTAAGCATTACTCATAAAACACCCAACTGAAGAATTTCAGTAGGAATGCTGCTACTAACAAAGGTTTGTGATTGAGTCTTAATAGCTGAACGCATATGTGACATAAAAACATCAGCACTAATATGTAAAGTAGGGAGGATATATTCGTAAAGAGCCCGGCGCGCTTCCACTAAATCAGTTATACTTAACAGTAGCAAGTGACCCAGGACAGCATACCACTGAGATTCCGATGTATCATCATTACCCTTTTGTAATTTTGAATTTATAATGTTAACAGAGCGTTTAACTCGCTCAAGATATGACTCGGCCCATGCCATAGAAACTTTCTTGTTAGACTGAGAGCGCTTAAGATAAGGAAAGAGCTCTTTCTGAAGCGTTGTGAACAGGGAGCGCATAATATTAGGATGCAATGATATTATCGGAACCCCCGGATACAGTGACTGTAATTTATACATTGTGAGACCAAACAACATGTGAAGAAGCCCTACGGAAGAGCCTGACATTGAGCCAAATACATTTATAGGGTGCTCTACGACTATTAACTGAATTGGATCAACAGCACGCTCTTTAAGAGCTATAACTCCTTTGCAAATTTCTTCTGAAACATAAAGAACGCGATTATAGATAGAAAATCCTGCAATAGATTCTTTAGATGGAATTACTTTGTAATGAAATATTTCTGGCATTATCCCATAATTATGCCATCGAGATAATGAAATTCCTGTGCTAGATGCCGATATATCAAGACCAATGACTGACATAAATTTATATACACTCAATCTTGAGAGTCAAACGGATTCATACGGAACTTGATTAGAGCTTTTGCCAATTCTTGACCACATGATGTGAACTTGCCTTGACATTCAACTGAATTGAGACGCTCGATAACCCAGTCAATTGGCATGCCATCAACTAAGGATGAAATAGCACGGGTATTGCCAGAGCACCCACCCTTGAAGAAAAGATTAAAGATTCGATCATTATCTATTTGAAAGCTTACATATTTTGCGCAGACTGCTGAGTCGCAAGGATATTCGATTTGAACCATACAATTAAATATGAGACAAATTACTCAACAATCTTTGTGGGAAGTGCTTGCCTTACGAATACGGCGTATAAGCTGCTCCGATGTGGAAGTGTGCAAAATAGAGCCATTATCGAGTAATAATTCAACCGTAAAATAGCCATTAAAAGTAGCCGTAACATCTTGGATTGTGCCAAGGCCCTCACTAACTTTGACTCTATCACCACACTCAAGCATTTTAAACCCTTTATTCGAGCCAGGCGCTGATTGCGCGAGGACTAAACTTATTAAAGATAACCTCTTTATCACCATTAAGAATGGCGATCTTAAGTGTATCACGAACAATGTGGCAAGTGCGGCGAAAGTTAGCTTCGACGTATTTAACACCAGAGTAGCCTTTCTTATGCTCTCCACCACGACGCTTGCTGTTATTAAGCATCTTATGTTTCTCCTTATAAATAAGGAGTAGATATATGCTGGAGAATATTACAGAGTGAGAACATATTTATGAGTGCCGGAGTCATAATATGGGTGGATGTGGAGTTTGTAGAGATTTTGTTGTTCTGTGAGCTGTGGATTGAAGATGAATGGTGCGCCTATTTCGGATGCTGGATAAAAGGGTGTTGGAGTTTGATTGATACATGGTGCTCCATTGAATCTAAAAAGCTTATGCTTCATATAAGATTGCCGATTAACTAACTTATTACCCTTAAACTTATAATAATATAAAGAACGCTTCGTACTACAAACAAAGGAAAAGCCATGTCGAATATAAACATTATCACTTGGATCTGGTGATAAATCTCGATATGCAAAAGTCTCAATACTCAATGGGACATACGTCTTAATAAAATATCCCAGACATTTGCTAAATGCATAGGATACCTTCATACCCGCTAAAGATGCACATCTTGCAAGAACCCACACATTATTTTGATGACGAGTAAACGAGACACAATACACAACGACGCCTTTATTAAGAAGGGCCACGTGCACAGACGACTTAGAAAACCCATGCAGATGATTACAGCTATAGAACAATTCCGCCGCTTCTTGAGAGATCTCTTCTAACTTGCACGACCCAGCAGACAAACTAGAATTAAAAATGCCCAGCTTAGCAAGCAACACCTGACTAACCAGATAATGTTGTGAAGGATGATCAAGAACATGTAGAAGATTAATGCCATTTTGCTTACAAAGAAATGATTTATTATAGTGGGAGTAAGGGTCCGTAGGGTTTAGCACTCTGTTTGACCTTGGTGCTGGTATACAAGGATGTATAGCGGAATTATGAGAATATGCCCCATTAACTTCAATACCGATTGAATACTCTGGCAAAAACAAATCAATCTCTTGGCCTTTTAAGAATGAGGTTTTATCATTCTTAAGATAATGCGGTTTCACAAACGTATGCTTTGACAACAAATCAAACAAATAAGCCTCAAATTTGGTGGATGAACTCGAACACCAGGGGCATTTAGTAGGCTCTTGGGTTCCCTGCTTTATAAAATGAAAATCAAACCACCTACCACAGCCTGAACAAAGCCCAGAATACATAATACCGGAATTTAGACTGCTGGGAAATGGAACAACGTCTTTTATACCATATCGCGCTAAATGATACACTATTTGTTCTCTCTTAGAAGTAAAGACTTCGGAATCAAACGTAGTAAACATGAATTGCTCACGAGAAGAATAAAACGCCTGAAACTCAGGATCCCCTTTCATACCTTTAATAAGCTCTTGAATTTGATATTTATTGACGCCTAAAGTCGCAAGACGCTTATGCACAGATAAACGATGTGCTAAAACATCGGGACCTAAAATACTTTTCCAATCACACTTAAACTTTGATAAGGTTATGACGGCGTCTGTACGAATATAGTATTGAGGAGTAGATTCATAAAATTCCTTAAACTCCAAATCCTTTAATAAAATTCTTAGAAGACGTTGATACTGGTACGCTTTTGACACTATGCCGAGCTCTATAAGTTTAGCATGAATTGTACACTTACCTGATAAAACCTCACTACCAAGCATGCCTTTCCAATTAGAAATTAGTTCAGAGTATTTAGATTCTTTAGAATGCTGCTTAACCGAAAAAGAATATAAAGTAGCGAATTCTGGGTCTTTACTAAGCTTAGTTATAGCCCTCTCTGGATGAGAATACCCTTGGTTAAGAAGATCTTTGCGAACAGAAATAACACGATCATACAAAGATTGCTTTAAAATAACTTTCCAATTATTAATTAACTCTTCCACAAATAATTAATAGAGTGCAAACTAAGGCTGCTAGCACTACAAAAATAAGCCATGATATGATCGATAAATGCTAAACACTATAAATCATAACTATATTTAAAACAGCCGGAGTTATAAACACGATATATGCCAACTTGCTCAAGAATCTGAGCTTCCGATAGCTTTGGATCATAGACATCTGGAAAGAGTTTCTGGAGCTTGTGTTTTTGAAACTGCCGTCGAGAATAAAGCCCTTTATGAAATCTACTAATAGGGCGGGATACGTAGTAGGAGAGGGTGGGTTGTGGGTTATGTGGATTGAGACATGTGAAGCCATTGCGGCTATATACAGTGTTATATGGATCTGGGGATAGATCTCGATCTGCATATGTGATTATTTGATGGATGTGTGGATAGTGTTGATGGATATAAGATAGAATCTGCTTGAAAAGTCGAGAAAAACCGCCTATGACTTGCACATTTTTAATAGACGCATTTCGCGTAATTTCAAGGATGGAACCCTTAATATTGCAAGAAACTGCTTGAATAATAGAGGAGTCCCCCATTAGAACGAAATTAAGAGAAGACGGCACATAACCTAATAAATGATGATCTATATAAAAATTCTTCAGCTGTGCATTTGAAACCAAAGTCAATGAAAGCTTGCGAGCAAAATAAACCCTATCGAAAATACGAAGTTTACTCAAAATAATAGATTCAATGATGCTGTGTGGATAATCCGACCAAATATGATACAATTTAATTTTATTGGCAAGGCAGAGAGAAGTCTTATTGGAATGATAAGACCTCGAATATGGAATAAAAACTTTATTACGAGATATTTTAATAGGCGCAGAAGCGGAAGTATGTGCTAGGGCGCCGTTGATTTCGAATGCTATGCCGCCGGATGGGTAGATGAATGTGCGTGGATTAGAAGATGGCGGACATTCAGATGGATTGTTTGGGATGAATAAATCGAGTTCTTGTCCTTGGAGAAAAGAAGATTTGACGGATTTAAGATAGTGTGGAATGGCAAATAGCCCAGCATGTAATAACATCTGAACTATATACCGCTCATAAGAAGATGAGGACTTATTACAAAACGGACATGCAGTAGGGTACGCATGAGGATTCTCTGCGTTCTTTACAAAGTGATATACAAATTCTTTAGAACAAGAAATGCAAATACCGCCATACTCAAGACCAAGGGAATACGATTCTGGAATAGGGTGTGTTGGAGTAATACCATAATAGTGAAGACGCTGAACAATAGACTCCCCATAAGAGGAATAAAGGGATGGCTGAAATACTGATTTCGATATAAGCACCTGCTCTCTAGAATTATAAAATTCCGCGAAAGACGGAGAAAACAACAGTAAGCGTTTTATAAACCTGTCTGGATGAGACAGGCCTTGAGAACGAAGCCACTTGACAATAGAAAGTTCTTTAGATAAGCACTCTTTAGGAAAGAGGGATTTCCAAGCGTCAGAACTATCAAACATTTGATCGAGATCAAGTATATTTGAAACCTGCGTGCGATTGGCAATCAAGAATTGCTCACGATTGTTGTAGAATCTAGAAAACTCCGGTAATTTCTTCCATTCATTAATCAACGAATTAGGGTTGGAAACACCCAATTCAATTAAACGAGAGCGAACCGATTGAGTCTTATTAGTAACGGAAGTGCCAAGATAAGCTTCCCAACCCAACTGCTCCTGTGTTAATCGCATGCTAATAAATATGCGAAAAATAAAGCCACCGTTGCCGGTGGCTTTATTGAAATGAAAATCTGACTTTGCAGCCAGATAACCGACTTAGGGCTGGATGGTGACCTTGCCGACAGCCCTGGGGTTGTAAGCACAGATACCAAGGTTTTGTAAGAAGGAAATACCCTGCTTACCCGACTTCGGCATATCCGCCCGCATAGGCTGAAGAGAAAGGCGCTCGGGTATGCGGCCGCAGCTTTCCGGATCCGATGTGATGAACACCGTATCCGTTGGGAAGAGCCTGGACTTGTACACCGACGCAGCCCAGATATAGCCAATGACACCTGTCTTGAGAATCGCTTCCCGACGAACAGGGCTGAAAATATCCGCACCCCAAGTCCGAATAGAACCAAGAGATACCGAATTTCCCAGAATGAAAGCGGGATCATTGAACTGCTCAATCTGAGCGTAGACGCCCTGAAGAGCACCGGGAGTGAGAATGCCACCAGCGGAAGTGCCGGGGGTAAGCGGATAGTTTACATCCGATACGACCCGATCAAGAACCTGCCAGAGAGCAGTATCTTCGAGTTCCACAAGAGCGTTCTTGAGGACCTGCTCAATACGCTTAAGGTAGTCATACCGAGCAATATTGATCAGGGAGAGAGGGAATTCCTTGTAGGCGACCATGTCGAAAGTCTTGATAACCACCTGCGCAGAATCATCCGCTACGATCCTTGTAGGAGCAGCGCCCTGGTACGGAACCTGGTACGCATATCCTTTCGGATCGATGTCGTAGACCGGAGGATCACCTGCAGTGAGAGGATCATACTGAAGTACTTTCCTGAGACCGGACTGAAGATCCCTGCGGGTTTTGAGCGGGGACGTAATCTTAGAAAGAAAAACGTTAAGCCCATTCGGGGACGCCATAAGAGCACGAAGTTTGGCATTAACTTCGGCAATGTTGATTTTCTTCGCTGCCATAATTTAAACCATCCTTCGATTAGAATAACTCAACACCGAGGCTTGCACCGCCTTCGGGAAGAGCCGCTGTGACAACACCAACTACAGTACCATTGCTGGTAGCATCTTTGGTGAGACACCCCCAAACCGTAGAGATGTAAAGAACATCACCAACAGAATAGGAGAGATCCGAATTATCCGCATCGTTGCGAACCGCATAAGCCTGGACCTCAAGAGAGGCGGCGGTACGGCCGACAATAGTAAGCTGAGGAACGCCAGATTCTTTGAATGTATAATCCGAGTTCGACCGGGACGGATAATCTCCGTCCGCAAGCGGGTAGGGGTATGACGCAATGAGGCCAATCGCCTTTGCAGGAGCTGTAGCAGTTTTGACTTCATAGTTAGCGGCACTGGCTTCAACAAAGAAACCGGGGACCGGGCCTTTTTCTGAACCGGTAATGCCATTAACCTTTCCGACTAAAGTGCCGTAGGTTCTTGCAAGGAGAGTAGCATCTGCACGATAAAAGCTGACAAGTTTTGCAGCCTCGTTTATAATCAAACGCATATTTCCTCCAAAAATTAAATTTATGTAGCTGATTTAATGCAGCCTTCTTAAGAAGAAGCGAAATATTCTTCTTATGTTAAAACAAATTGCTAAAAATTAGCAACAGGTTTACAAATGTTAATCAAGCAGCTCATCCACCCCAAACGCCTCTGAGAGCCAATCATCTTTAGGAGCTGATGCAACGGCCGCTACAACAGGAGGCCTTGATTTTGGAAGAGCTTGAATACGGGATATAGCCGAAGAGGAGTGAACAATTACCTGCACCGGCTCTGTCTCCTCCTCAACATCAAAAACATCCATGACCGAGGCATCAACACCTGCCGGCAAAGACTCGCGATCTTCCATAAGTACTTGAGCTGTTGGGGGTATAGATTCCGGGGTTTCATTGTTGATTGATTCCATCAACTGAAGATCAATCTCGTCGAAATCTCCAGAGACCGGGGTAGCTATGTCTGACTCATCAAGAAGATGATCGTCTGCAAAAATATCAAGATCTGTGGTATCGGCAGGAGCGGAGGCAGCAATATCAATCCGCTGCTCTGACGGAAGTGGAGATTCAATAGGCGCATCAGCTGATGCGGCCTCAATAGCAGCTGCCGATTGAGCAGCCAATTTTGATGCCTCTGCTTCGTTGAGTGCAACCAAAGCCATCTCGGGGGGATTTTCCATAAGAGTACGGATTTCCTCTTCAGGTATTTGACCAAGAAGTTCAAGAAGTTCATCTTCCGTGGGTTCATGATCCAATTCGAACCGAGAGTAGGGACGAACTTCCAAGGAATCTTCATCCCGAATATAGAGAGCCATCGGATCTTCTTCATAAGAAAAGAGAGTAAAGATGCCGTCCGATGCTTCAGCGTATATAGGCTGCTCTTCTACAATATCAGGGGCTGTGGGATCAGCATCCGCCGCATTTGAGGTTATCGTAGTTGATTCAGCCGCTACAGGAGCTACAACAGTGGCGGAAGACGTTTGAATTTCCTTACGACCATCAACAGCTTCACCAGGCTTCTGCTCCGTCTTTTCATGCACTTCAGTGGCTCCCGATCCAGCAGGAGGAATAGGTTGGGTACCAATCTGCGGAGGAAGACCTGTAGGGGATTGCGAAGGAGGATTTTTATCCACCGGCTGAGGCGGAGTAATATCCGATGAAACTGAGAAAAATCCCCACCCTTTATCAGAAGATTTGAATTCAGTGCCGTGCGGAGCAATCATCGAAAGAGAGGCCGAAAGAGCAGCAAGAGTTTTTCCGGAAACACTGAAGAGCTTAGGATTAACTTTCCTCAAGAATGAGGAAATGGCCACAATCGACTCTTTACGGGAAAGACCAGAGCACACGGTCTGATTTTTGAAATTGCCAGAAAGCCGAGAAGAATTGAATCCGAGTCGGCGAATAGCGGAAGATTGAGCTGCTGGAGGACTTACTTTGACTTCCTTACCAGTAGCGATATCAATGATGCGGGCACCTGCACCAGCATCATTATGATTCAATTCAAAACCTTCCAATGCGCCTTCCGCTTCCTGTAAGGTATCAAACGGACCATCATAAGCCCTGTATTTTCCGGAGCCAATTTCTTCATCTCTTTCAACTTGAACTTCGTAGGATGACCGCGAGCGGATCTTCGCTGAATTAAAGCCAATGCGGCGAACAGAAGATGAAGCTGTAGAAACTTTGCCCTTCTTATCAGAAATTTTCATTATTCCTCCATAAAGCCGATCGGCTTATATTTAATTTGAAAATTAAAAACATCAATTATTCTCCGGGAACCGTGTCCGCTAAATCCGATAAGGCTTCATCAACCTCATCTTTTATATCCGTAAGTGCTTCGGTTGCATCTTGCTCACGACGCTCTTCTGCAAGCTCCTCATCTGAAAATTGATAACCAATGAATGCGGATGCTACAGCCTCAGAGCCAAAGCGGCGTTCGACATCAAGTAGAGCATCTCGAATTTCCGCCTCTGTGGGAACTGATGGCTCGAGTGCATGCTCTTTCAAGAAGTCTATAAACGCTTGCTGGGCATCCAATACTTCTTGAGCCGGGGCATCAATAGATGGGGCTGAGTCTGGCTCAACTTCCTCTGGAGCTGAAATAGAGCCAGAATCCTCAAGAGCGATATCCCCTTCGGGGGATGACTCAACTGGAACCCCATCGGAGGTAGAATCTACAGCAGGAGTATCGGGAGGGGGTGGGAGCGGCTCCTCACCATCTGCGGATATAGAAACTACCGCTGGAGAAGAAGCTGCAGAGGCGACACGAACACCAACAAATGAAAAAGTACCGTCGGAGCCTTCAAAGTACATTTCTTTTGGATCGATATCTTCACCCTCAGAATCTTTTGTAATCCCTTTTGATAGAGGATAAGAACCGAGACACGTTCCCGGAGACCCGTGAGAAACTGCTTTAATAGATGAACAGTGCAAAAGCTGAGACTTTTTGGATGAGAGAAAAGAACACTGATAAAAGTTGTCTGAACGGGAACGGATGCGGGCAAGACCTGATGGAGTTGAAACAAGAGAGCCCATTTTTGAAGATTCAAAAGCAGGAAAATCATCTGCATGATCATCAGAAAGATCATCCCCAACATCAAGCTCAGCTATAGAAATATCCTTAAGCTCACGTCCGTCCGTTACAAAGAAAGTGCCAAATTCAGAGTCCTTAGAATAAGGACTCCACTTACCATCAAGAACCTCACCGGTATTAGAAGTAATCTTCGCAAGTATATCTGAGCGGGAACGGATGCGGGCAAGACCTGATGACTGAAAGAAAAATTGATAATATGCTTCACCTGCAAGGTCATCTGTCATCCATGAGAATGCTTTTTTGAGGTTATCGATTACGGCATTACGAGCACGAAGACCCTTATCGCGAAGGCGAGACAAGAAATCTTTAATTTGCGGCCATTTTTCTTTAAGAGAAACTGACTGAGCAGAAAGCTTTGCCGAGCTATGCGTTGCGATGTAAGATTCAATACCATTGTCCATAGCAAAATCAAGGGCAGCGTCCGAACCTGAAAGATTCAAAGAATCAAGAAGTTGCTGGTAATCTACACCTTGTCCGGGACGAGCGTTCATACGGGCTGCTGAATAGGCCGAATCGATATTTGAGTAGTCTTCAATAATAGAAGACAAAGAAGAAACATGGGCCGATAGATTTGAAATCGCAGATGCCTTCTGCTTAACTTGAGTGTTCCATTTATAGAGAATAATTTTGGCTTCATCTTCTGAGAAGCCAATTTGAATAAGACGAGCAATAGTTACAGGGCCATCTTCAAGAGCTTCAAAATAATCATGCTTAATAGAGCCAATAAGATCGACGGCTTGAGGAGAAACTGACGAGGTCGATTGAACTTTTTGAAATTCCGAGGAATCAAAATCTGCTTCATATCCATCAGAGTACTTTACAGTATAGACTTCACTACCCGCAGGGCCGGAAATAGCCGTTACCGTAACAATCTCTTTGTCGAGATCGAGCATGCGGACTTTATCACCAATCGAAACTGAACTTGAAGCTGAATCGGAGGTAGAGGAGATCTTGGATGACTCTGCTTTACGACGAGCAAATTCCCTGTCACCAGTTATATTGGCGAGCTCATTTTCATACTCAGAAAAATCAATCTCGCCATTTGCATACTGCTGATCTACGTAAGAAGTATCAATATCTACCGGTGAAAAATCTGGAGAGTCCGGGGCTATCTCGGATTCAAGGACTTTAGAGGCAACAGCGAGAACAGGATCCAGCCATAGAACACCTTCTGGATCAATGATATAGGGCTTATCGGAATCAAGAGGCACCCCATCACCATCAACTGAGAAACCCTGCTTAAGCCAAGAGGATCCATCGAGTTTTGTGCCCGGAACTTCTTGTACGACAGAGTCTGAATCAGGATATTGAGCTGAAAGCTCTTCGATCTTTTCATCGGAAAGCTGCATAAAAGATTTAGCAAGCGTTTTAATAGCCGATAAATCAGACGATTTTGATATAACTTTCGCAACACGAACCGCTAAAGAAGCTTTCTGCTGAATATTCATTTCACCCTCTTAACACTTAAATGGTATACAATGTATCAGAAAGTAAAATAAAAATTAAATTTGAGATTTTGGACATAAAGAAGCCCGGAATAAGAGACATCCGGGCTTAGAAACAGGAAATTAAATGTGATCGAGAGCTGAGTCAACAGGCATTACTGGCACTTCGCCTTCCGGCTCGTTGGAGGGCTCTTCCTCCCCTTCGCATTGACAGCCACCTGCACACGTACAACAACCAGGACCAAAACCATCCGATTTGTCCGTTTCGTTTACGGGAATGTAGGACGGAGTATAGTCCTTATCCTTAAGCGCAGAATATCCCTGTGGATGAAAGAGAGCTTGAGGCGCTTTTAACGCGCCATACTCTGCGACATAAAGCCAATGCGGGCGAATTCGGAAGCCATTGGCATCCTTGAATTCAACTTCGGGTTTAAGAGCGCTTTCGACGCCCTTCATATTCTGGCAAAAAGCAATAATCTCCTGCCCTGTGAAAATAGCAACGTCGCCATCTTTTGAAAATTGTCCTCTCATTGAAGACTCCTTAATGTTTGGCTACTTGCTGTAGCCTAAATAAGTAACTCGGCAACGCCGATAGTAATAAATAGAATACTTGAGTTACACAGTATACTCATACTTAAATGTCCCTGAAGTATATAAAGGATGAACATCCAGCTTAAATAAGTTCTGCTGTTCAGTAAGAACAGGATCATACTTAAAAACAAGCTCTTCAGGATGAGATAACGCGTACATTTTATTGTAAATAGGAAGGCCTTCCAACTGAGCAATTCGCCTCTCAGTAAACCTGAACCGACGACGATTGTAAATCCCCGCCTTGCGGAATACAATAGGAAGTCTAAGAGAATGGCAACAGTAATAATTAAATGACTCATGCCACCCACAGAAAGCAAAACCTGCACGCACTGTATGATTATCCTTTGGATCTGGTGTGAGATCTCGATCTAAGTAAGTGATAATACGCTCAATGCTATTAGCCTTCGCAAACTCAAGAACATGCTTAAATAAGCGCTGGAATCCGTATTTAACCAAAGTATTCAACGATGAAGAGCCACGAACGAGGACAATAGAATTGCTTCTAGAATCAATATTGAAAGTGAGCACTTGCTTTATCTCTGAACCCAACATCAAAGCATAAGCATGCTGCGCTTTACAAAACCCTAAATGATGGCAAGAATCTAAAAACTGCCGTAAAGACGCATTAGAAACTTCACTATACCCCAATTCTTTAGCAGAGTAAGTAGATTCAAACTTTCCCAGTTTAGCAAGCATAATAGATTTCAGTAGTTCTATTGGCCAGTGGTCCCATAAATGGTATAATAGAACACCCTGACTCAAGGCCTCTTCCGTTTTATTAACATGGTACTTGTGAGAAAGCGGCTCCAGAATTTTTGAGCCAAAAGATAAACAAGGGGCTATAGGGGAACAGTGAGTGTACCCACCATTGATTTCAAATCCCACTTTCTTCGATGGGATCAAAATATCGATCTCCCGATTAATAGATTTTAAAATAGACATATCCTTAGACTTGATAAATCCAGATCCAAATAAAGAATATAAGTACATGTATAGACGACGCTCCATAACTGAACGAGAGCCGCCACAAATAGGACAAGATGAAGGTTTAGAGGCATACTTAATCTCGACAACGTTATTACACAACAAGCACTTAGCCTTAAAAAGAGCTCCTGAGGATTTAGCCGGAATGCTTGCTTTATCGGCCTCAAATCCAAACTCTCTTAAACGAATAAGCCTATACTCACGAATTAACTCGACATCGGATAAACCCGGAAACTGGTGCTTAAGAGAGTCCCATATGCCCTTATTCATGGCTATATTAGGTATTCCAAATCTAACTAAAACCGGTTCTTGCATTGCCTTGCGAAAAGACGCCATAAACCCTTCATCGGAATAGAGTGATCTAAGTTTAGCTACAAAATCCGAATGAACACGATCATTTTTCAAAGGAACTTCGACACCATACCTGCTAATATTAGTTGCACGACGTTTAGTAATTATTTGCTTTGTATAGGCTGGATCTTGCTTTAATACTTTACGAGTAGCGGAAGCTTTTGCTACAGAGGCTGCCCAATCAACAGACGCTGATCCTATTTCACGTTGCTTAGTGGGAGAGTACCACTCCATGAATTCCTGAATAGATTCAAGAAGATTGAGAGGAGATTGAGGATGCTTGTACCCTAATTGAATTAAACGAGAGCGGACAGTTATCTTATATAACAAGACATCGGGGCCTAGAATGTCTCGCCAGTTTTGTTGCCAATCATTTAGGGTATATCGAAACCTTGAAAGATGAGTAGAGGAACTATTGCCAATTTTATGCTGATCTTTACGAGAATACCATGCATTGAATTCAGGAATCTTCTTAAGGCAGTTATTCATGACAGATGCACATTCTGAAAACCCAAGTTCATGTAGACGTGATGAAAGGGAGGTTTTGAGGGAGAGGACATCTGGGCCGAGGATGTCTTTCCAGTGGAGGGGCCAGTCGATTGGGTGGGTATAGGAAGTGCCATCGACAGCAACTAGTGATTTTAACTTATGATTCATAAAACTAGATATGACTTTAACTAAACACTGTGGATAAATCAAATTAAAGATTCAAGCTCTTTAGTAGAGAGGGTGGAAAACAAAGAATCAGACATTGGGGCAAGAATACGAGAAGAAGAAGTAGAGGAGATTTTACGAGCAGCTGATACTGCAAGATGCTTCTTATATCGAAGGTCCTCTTGAAAAGAAATCTGAGGATTAAGGGCTTGCTGGAGGGATTTCATTGTAAAAAAGAGCTTAGATAGGGGAATCATTGAGGCTGCAAAGAGATTTGGATCTTTTTGAATGTAGGGGGATGAAAAATCTGCAAATGTTTCTGATGGGTGAGTGAGAATATCGCGGAGAATCTCTTCCATATCATAGGATGACTGAAATGCAAATAGAGGTGAGGCAGAGGAAAGAGAGCGAAGCAGATCAATTGGCTGAGCCGAATATTTCTTTGTAAGATCTTCGATATTGTGATTGAGGACTTTTTGAATCATTGCCACACGAATAGCTGGCGATAAAACCACCGATACATCGAACTGAGCATATGAGTCTTTCCTATTTGGGTCACCAAGAATATTTGCAGTGCAGCGATATGTGCCGTCTGGTGCAGTATAATAATCCCCGTTATTCTTCTGAAGACACTGGCAAAGATCATCTTTAGACGTAGAGTGCGCTTTATGGCCGCACTTGGAACACCGAAGAGCATCTGAGTAGGAGCCTTGAGAAACATACCGACAGGTGCCATCGAGAATGACAGACATAAGATTTGGGGAGGATTGATCAATTGCCATGAGACAATCGCAGATTAGAACTGGGAGACCATTGATGGTTACAGGATATAAGAAATAGTCGAGAACTCGACCTAACGGGAGCTGATGAATATGCTCAAAGAATACAGCAGAGGTAAGAAAAGTATCTGCGAATCGGAAGCCGTCTGGGTTTGCTCCGAATTGTTTCGCAATATTGTTTTCCTTAATGCCCGAGGCGAGAATAGCATTTGGAACAACATCAAAATTTGCATTGATTGCAAATTCATAACCAGATTGAACCCCATATTTATCTATCGGAGCGGATAGAAGAGCTGTAGCATGCACAAATAAAAATTTATCTGGGTTATAAGGAACCTTCTTTGAAGAAAACCCAAAATAGCCGGCTTGTGAGGGCTTAATAATTTCAAGATTAGCGGATAGGGATCGAGACATCGGATTTTTGGATGAAAGAAATTGTGGTTTAAGATACGGTTCAATCTGAACGCCCGAACTAGAATGAGAAAAATATTTACCCTTATTAGGAGATTTAGAATGCTGATATGCTTGAAAGAATTTACTCATATAAAATTACCTATACCCTATTTTACGAAGATGCGGAACTGACTTCCGCTGTGGAATAGAAACCTTCTTTATAGCAAGATCCTCTTTTGTAGAGGGAGCTAAGGATGCCGGAATATCAACAAATGTAAGAGGGTTACGCTCACGTTTCGGATGTGTAAGACGTTTAATAAACGGGGAAATATCAGACGATACATTAAAGAGAGTTCCGGGAGGAACCGAATATGTAGAGGAAACTTCTTCATTAGTATGAATGTCTGCAAACTTAAGAATCATTGCAATTGAAAAGACTGAAAGATACGGAATAAGAAAAAGCATAAATGAACGAATAAGCTCTTCAACATTATCAAAGGAGAATTCCTCATCCGATGAGCGAGAGATTACGCCCGGAGAAAAAGATTCGAATGGAAACTTAATTATAGAATTGAAATAAACAACAAAATCGGAACGACTTAAATCAAAATCTGCATAAAATTCTACTATGGGAGACTTGTTATAAAGAAGCTCTAAATGAGCAGAACCATTTTCCGTCGATACAAGAACAGGAAGTAGAGCAACTGCCTTAAGAGAATCAGCAAATCGCTCGACTACACGAATAAGAGATTGCTCAAATCCAAAATAAAATTCAATAGGTGACATACGTAAATTAAATAGAAAGAATAAATTTATAACAACCCGAATTATAAATCGGGTACACCCCAACCTTCACTAAAATCTGCTGCTCGGTTAGATTGGGATCGTAAACATCGGGAAATAGCCCTTTTAAAAACTGCTTCTGTAAACGCCTACGATTAATGATTATACCCCCAAACTTCCGCTGAAGCGCCTTTGTAGATACATAATAACTAAGGGTCAAGCTTGGACACTTCTTATTAGTACATAAAAATCCATGGCGGGCATACACCGTATCACTCCACGTTGGAGATAAATCACGATTAGCAAACGTTACAATTTGTGAGATTTCTGGATACCTTTGTTTAATAAGACCGCAAGCAAATTTAAACATCCGTGAAAACCCACCAATAACAAAAACACCTTTAATAGTACAATTTCTGGCGATCTCAACAGAAGTATTGGATCTCTTACGAAAGGTAATTGAAGAAATTATCTCGGAATCAGAACACAACGCAATGTTAAGAAACCCCTGAACTGCTCCTTGGGCATGATTAGCATCATAGAATGATCTAAGTTCCTGTGAAGAAACTTCTTTAATAAGAAGTTTTCGGGCAAACATCTTATTGTTCGGAAAACCTAACTTAGCCCGAATAATAGATTCCGCTAAATCGACAGTGATTGAATCCTCCCATAAATGATATAGACGAATGCCTTGCTTTAATGCCTGATCTGTTTTATCCCTATGATATGTAACAGCTTTATGAGCATCTGGACCTAACGGGCAATAAAAAGCATTGTGGGAGAATGCGCCATTTATCTCAAACCCTATTTTCTGGGATGGAAAGAATATATCTATAGATCTGTGATCAGCAAGAGTTCCCTTGCGGACCTCTGGAAAGTCCTTCGATAATCTTTTAATGAGATCCGACTCAAACTTTGTAACCATAGTTAAACAGTGGGGGCACGCTGTAGGAAATGCACTAGACGAAAAGTGATACCTAAATACAGACCCACACTTAAGACAAATACCCGTGTGCTCAACCCTGTCAGACATAGTTATAGGAAAATCAAATGGGAATATGGAATAATCAAGCAAACGCTGCCGAATATTCTCAATAAGGGAAGTCCCAAATTGGGATATATGCTGCACATTAGCTGTAGATAACCGTCTAGAAAAACATTCTGGTGATTGACATGGATTTAAGACACCATAGTTCCTCATCAAGGTTTCCCTTGATTTACTCATTATTACTTTAGAGTGTTGAGGTGAATTTCCGCCATACTTAGCATTATTTGTACTCTTAATAGCATCTTGTACTTCTTTAAGAAGGGCAACATTATCCACGCCGTACCGATCGCGCACTGTTGCAAGACGTTTGGCTGCAATAACCGGATTCTGCAGGGTGCAACGAACACCATAGCGATTAAGGTTGGATGAAACGACCTTGTCAGCTACAGACTGCAGATCTACCTTAGCATGCGCCAACTTACGTTGCTTAGCAATATCATACCAAAAACAAAAACCTTCAGATTGCTTGAGCAACTTAAACAAAGAGTGGCGCTCAATCCCCAGATAAGTGTAACGCTCTCGGATGGTGGTGCGGTAGGAGAGGACGTCGGGGCCGAGGAATTCGCGCCATTGTTGTGGGAGGGTGAAGGGGCCGTCTGGAGTATGATATGTATGAGACATACAAAAATTAAATAATTAACTAATTATGCAATAGAAATTGGTAACTCTAGAAGCCGTCGGCACCGTCTGCTCCGGTGGATGATAGGTCCTTGTGAACTTTATCTAGAGTGTCTTTTGGAAGATTCATGCGTGAAAGAATAAGATCCATAAGGGCTGAACCTCCTGCATCTGCTTTTGATGCGAGAGAAGTGTAGAGATTTTCCATAAAAGATGAGAACTTAGGATCTTTGGTTGTAAAGTAGGATTTTTCAAGCTCAGCTTCAACATCTGAAGAATCAAGCCCAAGCACATCATAAGCGTGGGATATTGGAAGCTTACCCGCTTCGATCAACGAAAATATACTTGCGTACGCTTCAGCGCTATCCGTAAGAGCAACACGAGTGAACTGAAGTTTAGGAATAACAAAAATGACATGCGGATCATCAAGCGATATGTCCGCTGGCGTATATGTCTTCTGCTGAGAAGGTTGTGGCTCTTGCTTACGAGTGGTGGTGGTTACGAGATCAGGAATACCATACGGAGCTGATTGATTAGAGTTGCTATTTGCAAGATCTACTCTTTGCTCAGAGGATGAAAGGGATTTAATTTTTGACGATTTAAACTTTGCAAATCGCGGGGGCTTAACGCCATAAAACCGCAGATTTGAACGATTAGAGGAACAAAATTGATTATAGAGCTTTACAGACGGATCTGATTTTGCATATATGGCTGCATATTGCTCAGATTGAGTTAGAGATGAATCATCTAATGGAGATTGAGGAGCAATAGGAGAACGCGGAATAGAGTCATTCGGATTTGATGGCGGCTGAATTATACCATCTGCAACATCAGATAGCGGAGAGGAAGCAAGCGGCTCAGCTCCAAAATCCATCTCCTCCATCTCTGAACCAGCTTCTGGGGCAAGAGGGGCTGGAGGTTCTTCAGGGAAATCGGGGGCTGAAGATGAATTAGCATCTGATTTGTCATCTTGAATAAAAGCCCGGAGTAGGCGCTTATGAAGGTAGTCACGCGATATTGGAGCAAGCTTAACATAAAATCCCTGATAATAAGCAACTGGCTTAAATAAGAACTCTTCTACAAAATCTGCGATGACTTGACGAAACATTAGAAAACGAGTGTTAATAACTTCAAGGGATATACGCTCTCCGGAGTAGGCTGCCTCACCTTGAAGTATTGATTTTGATAATCCTAAACCAGAATAAGCTACTTCGAATAAAGATTCTAACTGAGCCGATATATCGAGATCTTTTTCTGTAAAACCAACAACATTGGCTTCTACTGAATAATTTGTGACTATAGGGAAATCTGGATCAAGCTGTGCAGCCCACAACTTATATTCAAAATCAGAGACAACATACTCGGGAACTGGCTGACCATCAACCGTGAGAGAATAAATTTCTTTATTTCGTAGAGCACGCTTTACAATAGCCGTCTTTGCTGATAAAAGCAACTCCGAAAGAATTATAGAGGACATAACCCTATCAACAATAGAGACCGACTCAGAATATGCATCTGATGGACGACGAGACAAGTGATAGCAAAATGAACCAAGATACGGATCTGTAGGAAGCTCAATAGAGTGACGCTCTTGAAGAAGAGCGAACTGATCTTCAGGAAATTGACCTGCTTTAACAAGTGCCTCATAATCAGCAAGCTGATCCTCCGGAACCTTAAGAAAGATGCGCTCATTGCCTTGAACAGGATCAATAGATGTTTCAAACTGGCCAAATAATAAAGAAACCGACGTCCAAACTCCAAAATCAGAAGAGAATTCACACCAAATGTAGGCATCGCCTACGAGCCAATATTCATGTGCCACAGAAAGTAAAGTGGAGAATAGACGAAGATTAGCAACCATCGATGAGAAAAAATTGTGAATATACTTAGAAAGATCCGGATCATTTGGAATATCCGGAGAAGAAAGCTTTATCTTTGATAAAGGAACTTCCACATTTATATCAATGGATGAACCTACGATTGAATTAAAGCGGTAAAGATGACGAGCGAGACGAACGCGCTCAGCTGAAGACATAAGCGCGGGCTCAAGTGTTGAAAGAAATGTAAATTGGCTAGGAACTTGATCTCCAAGGCCGAGGGCAATCCCTCCCCCAGGACCTGACATATTGGAGTATATGTCATACACAGATCGAAGATTGTAATTCGAAAGAAAATGATTCTCAGACTTCTGAAGAAGTGTATCAATATTAGGGGTAAATGGAGTGTCCTGATTATCCATATAACGTAAATAGAATGCTTAAGAAATATGTGGGCATAAAATAAGCCACCATTGCTGGTGGCTTATAAAGAAAGGCAACTACTTACGCCCAGGAAACGGGAGGGGATTAGAACGTGCAGCAGCTTGAGGAGTAATAAGACCTGATTTCATATGAACAGCATCTGAATCAGCTGACATAATACGATCATATATATCAGATTTTGATGAAAGATAATAAAAACCGGTGTCAAAGATAACAACAGAACCTTCAGCAGCAAGAAGATCAACATCAGAACGGACGGCCATAACGGCAACTTCAGTTTGAGATTTAGGAATAACAATAACTGTGAAGTAATCCTCCGCTGTGCAAGAAATACACCGCTTATCTTCGGATATTTCTGGATTACGAATACACCTAATTTTCTGGGGATTTTGATCAACAAGAACAATTATTGGAACACGATTTTGAATGATATCAGAAGCCATTAAATTCCCCTTTAACCTAACTTTAAATACTAAGAAACCTTCGAAAAAATACAAAGCCTGAAACAGATTTAGGGGTGCCGTGATTAAGGAGCGCTGAAATATCGCAAGCCGCCTTGTGATACAGGCCTAACCCACGCTCAGCAGCAGATAAAGACTCAAACTTAAACATTTCACCCGTGATGATGCTGGTAGCTAGAACTCTTACAGGCCTATTCTTCCCATACTTACCTTGACTTACCGCGAATACATCAACCTTGAACTGCTTTGATAGGTATTGAAGATACTCATGAGTTCGCTTGGGATCAAATGGACTGCCCTCTCCTTTAATAAGGCACAAATGTAAGAAATAAAATACTGGATACACAATCTCACCCGTCCCGAGATCCTTCAGACAAGAGACGTTAGGGAGTAACAAATCAAGCTTAACGGGCTTAAATTTAGAATTGGGTTAGAATTTTCATTTGAGGCTTGATAAAGTGCCGGCTTACGAATACCGTGCAACTCTTTAAATATAACGGGATCTTCATGACAAGAACGATGTAAAACCATACAGTTTTCAATAGAACGGATAGTCTGTGCTTCCGATAGTAAAGCTTTATAAATTGGCTTAATATGATGATATGAAATCAAAGAGGATCTCCAATTGCCCTGAGTACCTAGATCTTTATGACAATATTCACATAAACCCTTGGAACGAATAAAAGCCTGGTGCTTTACACCACTTGTAAAATTAAACGGATGGCGATTAGCCCTGTGGGAGCCACTAACCCGCTTAAATTGCCGAGAGGAATCTAATAAACCAGCCTTTGAAACTTGAAGATAAATCGAGCGGTAAGAACGAAAATACTTAGCAGCCAACGCATAAATCCCTAAACCAGATTTATAGTCAGACAAAATACTTTTCTTAAGATTACTGTCCATAGAAGGAGTCGCACGATTAGTGGCCGCGTAATCATAGAAAGCTTTACTAAACCACTTACGTAAAACCGATGTAGAGCTGATATTCAATTGACGACAAATAGGCCCAATGCCAAAACCAGATTGATGAAGCTTAATAGCTTCTTTAATTAAAGATTCCGAGTACTTCATACAAATAAAAGCACGGTTAATCTAACTCAACACCGAATTGAGCACGGGGGTGTTTAACGAAAACACGACTTCTTGTATGGATAACAAGCCCTCTTCAACTGAGGTACCCCGGCATAATTTAAACTTAAACAAATATACTATCGACTATAAATTTCTTTATAAGAAAAGGGAATAGCCCAAGAACTTAACGACCAATGCGAGTAGTGGCACCAGAAGATATAAGATATCGAGGAGAACAATTCTTGGGATTGAAGATAACCACCTCATCATTTTGCCAACCGGTGGCACCAGACGGTGCATAGAGACCAGTGTAGCCCTCTCGAGCCCATTTAGAGGCATTTGCTGAAGCCTCTGAACGGGATTTGACCAACTTTATCTTTGAGTAATTAACTTCAAGTATAAGAAGAAATCGGATGCCACCTTGAGAATAGGAGAGCGCTTTATTACGATCTGGGGAAGAATAAACTCCATCCCCAAGAGCTCTTCCATGACTCGCCTGACTAGATGGGACAACTTTAAACCCTCCAGATAAAATTGAAGCGAGATTCTGAGAAGATGTGCCGTGATAAAATAATTTAGGAGAGGGCTGATTAGGGAACTTATGCAGGGAAATTGCAATATCGCCAGCTTTGGAGAAATCGAAATTAAGGGCTGAAGATACCGCAGCCTTTTCTGCATCTGTCATAACGGACGCAGTTGGATCTCCAATAGAGTCAACAATTTCTGCAACTTTCTGAGGATCTAAAGTTTCAATGACAAGAGCCTTTTGAGAACCTTGACCCTTTACATCCACTGCAACAGATTTATCCTGCAGAGGGACAAGCTTTCCGGCGGCATATCTAGCGGCAAACTTATCAAATTCAACAACAAAAGAGCTTGGAATATTGCTAGTTGATACTGCACCGCGATTGACAGCATTAAGATTAGAGAGAAGTTGAGACGGGGCACGCCAGCCCTCTCCGGGGAGAGCACGAACAACTTTCTGAATTTCTTCTGCTGGATAGTACGGAACTGCAGCGTGAAGCTTAGTTTGAATCTGAGAAATTAAAGTAGGGGTATCGATGGAAACATTCTTTACAAAGGAAACTTCACCAGTAACGGAAGTTGTCGAACCGCCAGCCGAACCCAATAAATCCAGGAAAGAGGTGATCGACTGAGCCGTTGCTTGCTTTCCTTGAAATGAAGAAAGATCAATAGCATCGTCAGCTGCTTTATACCCGGCTGTTGCAAACCTGTCGTACTGCTTTCGGGCATCATAAGAATCATCAAATGAGCGAGTTTCTCGCAGCTTATAAGATTTACCCGCTTGGATAAGCCGAATTACGTCAATTCCACCAGACGGATTGCGGAAGAATACATTTAATTTCTTTAATTCCTGTGTTTCTTGCACACGAGGCTTCTGGAAAAACAGATCCGAACTTGAATACGATGCAACTTTCATAGTTTATCTAATAATAGAAACAAGTTTAAGAAACATGTAAATGACTCTCTTATGCACTAAGAAGAAGGTGTATAAAGTTACTATAAGTGGGTGGGTGGGCGTTAGGTTGGAAAAGTGGGTTGTAATAAGTTACTAGAACTTATAGGATGCCCCCAGTTTGAACTTTTGCATACATCTTAGCAATAAACTTTGCAAGCCGGACAATATACGGGATGCACAAGAGAATTATGGCAATAATCAAAACGAGAATGATGATATTTTTCTTATGGAGCTTGTTGTCAGCTTTATCTAGATCAGAGTAGCAGGCGGCGAGCTCCTCATCTCTGTCCTGCATCCGCTCCCCGATCTGCTGATTGTAGTTTTCTAAGTTCACTATTCTCTGTAATGAGCTCTCGTACAAAGCTGTCGATTTCTGTAAAGACTGCTTCGATTGAATCGCATCTTGCGATGCTGCTTGTGAGTCTATCTGTGATTGCTTCAACTCTTCCCGTAAAGCGGTCGATTCCATCAGAAACTTCTTGCTGAGCTGCTCCCATGTCTGCAATATCCCGCTTGAGTCGCTCAATTTCTGCTCGCTGCTCTGCGACCAAAGTAGCATCTTCGAAGGAATGATTAACTGGCTTAATAGAAGCACAGCCAATAAAAAGACTCGCACAAAGCAAAGTGAAAATAATTTGTTTTTGCACATTACAGCTCCTTTATACTCAATAACTAAAGAAATTCATAAATCTAAAACGTACTTATATGTTCCTGAGTTATACAAAGGGTAGACATGCTTGCAGGATAAAATTTCCTGCTCCGTTAAAGAGGAGTCAAATACAGACGGGAACAGCTTCTTAAGCTTATACTTCATAAGCCTCTCACGAGTAATAATTGAATTATGCGAGGCTAATTTATTACCAGCATCGTCAAATAAAGCATTTCGAGACCAGTACGAAAGAGTAGGGCGACACGTTTTAATAAACTCGAAATTATGACGGAAGTAGACCGTGTTATATGGATCTGGGGATAGATCTCGATCACAGAATGTGATAATCCGTGTAACACCAATAGAACGCAGATGCTCTATGAGGCGACTCATAAGACGTGAGAAACCGCCAATAATAGAATAACCAGAACGAATTGCATTTCTAGATATAAAAGCCACCCTACCCTTTATTAAAGCTGAGAGTGACATAAAACACTCCCCATCAGACATTAGACCAAATGACACTGAATACGATGATTTACCACGAGCATGATACCTAGAATAGAAGACATCGGCCTCCAACCTAGAAAGCCTCTTGACTGAAAATCCCCTTGCATATTTCCGATTAGACATCCCCAATTTATCGGCAACAATTGATTTAGCCAGCGACAAATCCATAAAATCCCATATGTAGAATAAGCGAATGTTGTTAGAACAAGCAATATTTGCTATATTAAAATGGTGCATGGATGTCTTTAATACGGAACTGGGAAACGGAGTATAGCCTGCGTTATGAGTGGCCATTCCATTAATTTCAAAACCCGTGCGAATAGATGGAATATAGATGTCGATTTCTTTGATACCAATGGATTGGAATTTTCTGTAGTTGGCGAAACACTCAATTCCAAGATCTACAGATATAAAGTTAAACAAAGCATCCTCGAATTTAGAACGAAATGAGTGAAGATTCTTACACTTTGGGCACATGCCAATCTGGCCAATTAAAACATTGGACTTGTATTCAGTGCCGCACGGCTTATGCCTAACATCAAATAAAACAACCTTATTATTTCGAGTAGCAGAAACATAAGATAACGGATCAACAAACTCTAGATCAAGATCTGCTAGACGACGAGCGGCTGACTCAAATGAGCTATCTCTACAATGTAGAAGTCTAGAATTAGTACGACGCTGAATAGCCTCCGGAAGACATTGAGGGTATGGAGTACCATACTTTGAAATATTTGACTGCTTGATTTTAAGAGTCAAAGCCTGCCTATCTATCTTTGATAGGGACTGCATAAAGCGTTCTTTATACTCAGGTACCTGCATTACCGAAGTAACACCAAATTCGTCAATAAGAGTTTGCCTACGTTTAATACCCGCGGAAGTTCTGTCCACTTTAGAAAGACCCCTCCTTTGCGCTCCTAAAACCTCAGGGCAACTCATAGCATCGCGAATAGATTGTGTACGGGACTCTTCATCCCTACTTTCAGCCGATAATTTATTGGCCAGAAGACGTTGTGGGTAGAGAGACAACCATTGCTGAAATTCTACACAATTAGCTAGTGACTTCTTAAACTTAAATGGGTCTATGTGCTTGGATTTCAAGCAGACAGACAAAAGTTTACGACCTTCTAAAGTATCATGATCGAGAAAAGAGCACCAATTTTCAGAATTATACTTCATACCTATAAATAATTAACTATTAAAATTCATCAGTTGCGGCGTTGAATGTCATGAGGGCCAGATTGCAGAGAGAAAACATTGCGAGCCCTTGAAAAGAATGAAGAGTAGTCTTTCTTTTGAAGAGCTGGATCTTGCGTATGCTGGGATTGAAATCCTGTAGTAAGACCAAGAGCCGTTGAAGCTACGGAAAGTTGGTCAATACGATCTGTTTGAGTCATCATTGAATCTAAGCCAAGAGCATGCATTGGATCGAATATAGAGATATGAGAACCAAATTGATAACGGGAGGGATTTAATTTGGAGTAGATAAAAGCTGCTAAGACTGCTCGTTGAAGCGCATCTCCATCATCGGTATGGGATACTACGAGTTGGCCCGATGAATAGTAAGCTGTAAGAGTTGCAAGATCCTCAACAAGGATAGAGTTTATAGTGCTAGGAATATAGAGGGATTCAGATTTTATCACTTGCTCGAATAACATAGCTGTTATGGATTTGTACATCCCATTAAATGATATGGCCTGCCATGTGGATAGAATCTGAGGAGGAAGAAGGGTGCCAAAAGAAAGCTTCTCAAATTGATCACAGATGGCAAGTATGATACTATACTTGGAATAAAGGGCTTCGATCTTTTGTGCAAAGTATGCGGGAGGGATTACTGGAATATTTGTAAATTCCCCTTCTCCTGGGGAGAGTGAAATATGCTCAACTACTTCTAAGATTCCTTCGTCGGTGGGGGCAATGACCGTTGCACAGTCTTTAGAGTCTGCTCCCCCAATATCAAAACCAGCGAAGAAGAAAGATTTACGAGTAGGAGAGGGTGATCGGCGCTCTTGAGCGCGATTAATATAGGATTGGTCAATCCACGTTTCTCCACGGACAGCATAGCGAGTGTCATACTCAGAAAGGGCATCATCTCGATTCTCTTTGAATGCTGATTTAACATCCCGAATTATGTCGGGGGCGCGATTGACCCACCAAGTAGGGAGCTTAAGAACAAGATACTCCGAATCTTTATTTTTATACTGCTCATCAACGAACTCTGATGCCCATGAATTGTCATGCGGGGCTGATGATGAAAGTAAGAGAAGACCATCATTAGAGAATGTTCCAACGGCTGGGCGAAGGGCTTTATAGAGTTCCTTGGCCGAAGATTTACCACGCTCGTGCTGGAAATGACCAAACTCATCAAATATCGCCGTAAAATACGCTGGACCACGAATAGTAGAGGAAGCGGCTGCAAATGGCTTAACAATGAGCGGCATATCATCATCCCCTTGATACGACGGGTGCCATAAGTGAATTTCCTCAGTATAGTAATGACGTTTATAGAGATCATAGAGAACAGTGTCTTTCATATTCGACTTTGCACCATCAAATATAAACATCGCTTGATCTTCCGATGCCGATATGCAAGCAATCCGTAATGGCGTTGTTTTATCTATATGGTACTTTTGATATGGATCTTGAATATGAAGAAACTTGTACGGAGATGCCGATAGAATGATACTATCAATAAAGGATTTCCCTGACCTTCTACCAAACAGACCTATGAATTTACCTTGCGATTCTTTTTGAGAATCCCACGATGAACGACCCTCCTCGTGGCAGATATGTAAGAATTCTTTTTCAGTGACTGAATACTGAACATTATCTTGCTCATCATGAATATCAAATTTAACTTGATCATCAAGAGGACGGCCATCAATAAGCTTTAGGAAAATGGATTGAACAGGATATAGTTTCTTACCAAGAAAGCCTTTCGATGTAGCAAAATCATAATACGAAAACTTTTGAGAATCCACAACTGACTGTGCTGCCATTGATATAGCACGCTGGGCATAATTTTCCATTAACTATAAATAAGAAGTTATAACGCTGAAATACCAACACCGAGCTAGAAGCACAACTCACATTAAAGGAACACATTCAATTCGATTAAGAATTGACTTATCTAAAGATTGAAGATGCTTAAGGTAAGCATAAAAAACAACTGGATTAGATGAAGTAAGAAGCTTGTCCGGCGATACCCACGAACGATAGGAGAGGGCTTCACCAAGAGTACCATCAGTCTCCGGTTTAAGGGATTGATGCCCTGTACAATCAGCAGCAAATACATAGACTAATCCAGGACGCCCTTTAGATGGATGTACTGAACCAAGATAAATGAAATTATCCTCTGGTATAGAGAGTCCCGCCTCTTCTTTTAATTCTCGCTGAGCCGCATGGAAAGGCGAAGCATCCTCAAGATCAATTTTTCCACCGGGAAGGTGTAGCTGATAATCGGAATGTGTTTCAGAATTACATTCAAACTGGGCTAAATAACAAAGACGACCGTTTGATAGCGGCTCTCGCTTATAACATAAGACAACAGAGGCAAGAGCATTTTCTCGCCAATCTGACGGAAGCTGAATAGTGCTAGAACAGAAAGATATGTAGGAGAATCCTTTTAACTGCATAATAAGAATTAAAGAATTTGCTAATTAAAATAATGCCGAACGTTGTAATTATCTTTTTTCCACATTGAACATGTAAGCATGGCCGAGAGACGCCGCTTGACGGACTCAAATGAATCAAACTCTTTACATGAATTTACAAACTGAATAAAAGATTTACGAGAACGATAAGATTGAGATAGTAAAACTAAATCAGAGTCATTTTGAACTACAACTATTCGCTTTTCTTTATAGAAAACACGGCCCCAATTATATTGAACTTCATGACCTGCACCAGAATCGAATATAGGGTAGTTAATAAAATGACTGCCGATACCCTTTGATAAAGGAACTACCGCTTCAGTTATTCCATCATCGAGTAAAACTCGATGATTTTTTGAACATGTACGAAGAACTTTAATTATTTTCATAAACATACCCTCAATTAAAAATAGACTAGTAATAAATTACCAGCCGTAAGCTTACGCAACCGAAGTTTGGAAATCCAGTAGCGGCTGAGCCAAAGAAGACTTCACTGAAGAAATCAATTCGCAAATTTCAGGAATACTAGAAAGCTGATACGAATACTTAATAAGTGCACGGTGAGCAACCTCAAGTTGATGGCCAGTAACCTTATGACCAGAGATAATATATTCCGCCATGCTTGAAAAGAACTTAGAGTCAACAAAATTAAATGAAACATTGTTGTGATAAAGCGCATAGCCCTCGGATTTCTCATCAGGCTCCATGTAGGCATAAAGAGCAACAACTGATTTGATCGCAAACTCATCAGAAGTTGAAAGAACTTGACGTATGGATTCTGATACTTGAATTCTAGATTTAGACCGTTTCATGTAAAGCCTCCTAATAAAGAATAGGAGGCGCTTGGTAATAAATTCACTAAAGTTAATAACAAAAAATAGCCCACTGGAGTTTCCAGTGGGCTGTTTGCTGCCGAAGAGGACTTACCCATTTGCCTTACTTCAACCATTCGTCAATAGCTTCCGGAATCTCGCGCTATGAAACCACAGCGCCACGGAAAGCGCCGCTCGAAATATAGCTGTATAGGCACAGAATAAGCACGTTGCCCCACTGTTTACCGCAAGCATTTCTTTTCTCACGTTTCGGAAGCGGTAGGATTCGAACCCACGTGCCCTTACGAGCCATCTGATTTCAAGTCAGCGCCATTATGACCGCTTTGGTACGCTTCCAAAGAACAGCTCTTCAGTCCCGTCGACCATTTATCCAATGGCGGTTCTTCTTCGAGCTGCCCAAGCCTTACGGCTTTATATTACTCGCCAAGCTGAGTAAAGTAACCAACTGCGCTAAAATCGAATTACCTACATCTATAGGTAGGGGCAATTACTGCTAAACTACAGCCTCAGAAAGACGATTGCGAACATCCGCTTTGAGGGCTTGACGAGCTCCTTTCTTAAGGGAGCGGGAAAGACGGCGGCGAAGCTTTGTAGAATAACCCGGCCAGGCATACCATTGATTCAAGTTTATTAATTTTCATAAAACTGTAGGCCACACTCCTTCAAAGAAAGCGCTCTTTCAATGGAATGCCCAAGAAGCAGAATACGATAACCGTCTAAAACTCCTTGACTAACCTTCTTGACACTTACCATAATTCATTCTATTCTTTACTTATAGAGGCATTATATGCAAATAAGAATTTTGTCATCTGCGGACATTCGTCGTGAGGTTTTAAGGGACGCTAAAAGTTATAATAATGTTCGTATTGAACACCTTCTTAAACTCTTTTATTATCGCCAAGATGAGCGTGATAAGATGGGCTGGATTCGTACGGTAACTAAGTCTCCGTTCACTATTGATCGTATGAAGGGAAATCATAAGTTTCCAAGTGCAAAAGATATTTATCACGAGCTCTGGCTTGTTAAAGCAGACATATTTTCCTCTATTGAGAAAGGTGCATTCCTATCATTTGAGGATATAACTGACTACCCTGTTCCTTCATCTACTTCTTCAAACTCATATAAGTTTTGTGAAGATTATCATAAATGGATGTCCGAATACCTCTCTACAAACGGCGTTATGGTACTCTCGGATGTAAAATCTGAAATTGATAGCCTATTGGCAAAATATCCAATCTGAATTATCAGATTAAGCCATTCTATTTATTAGTATTGGACGGAATAAAGCACCCGGCCGTGGCTCCGTTGAATAGGTAAAGACTTTAGGCTTCCTGGCTAATTGTCGACTTTCGAGTCTCTCAATGGCGGGTGGATGCAGGTCGATTAGCTTCCACTTCGGTGGGAGTGAAAGAGGCTCTACTTTAGCCGACTGGTTGGTAGGATTCCAGCGGCAAAGGCCCTAAATATCTTTACCTTGCCCGTAAGGGCGCGTTGTTCGTATGGTGCAGACAGCGGCAAAGGCCCTAAATATCTTTACCTTGCCCGTAAGGGCGCGTTGTTCGTATGGTGCAGACAGCGGCACCAGGCCCTGCAAACGGATTCCCACACTTGATGTGGCTTGTCCGGGCAGGGCTCTTTTTATGTCCATGTGCTCTATTTATCTTCATGGATTTTATATCAGCCGTTAAATTAATGAAAGATACCTACAAAGATATTCGGCGTAGGCCCGGCCCACTAGAAGTTGTCCTTTGTTATGATTAGAAGATGATTTAATTCTTCAGAAGTTTGGTAAACGCGAGATAACTAGTTCTCTTCATGTATCGGATGTAATGGCCGCAGATTGGGAACTTGTAGAAGGTCAGTAATTAAGCAGGAAGGGCGCCATGTCTAAAGATAAGATTGGTAGATATTTTTGTTATCAAGCTGTTGATTTGCATCTTTATGGCGAAGTTTATGTTGTTCGGGAGGCAGTTGATCCTGATCATAGGATAATTTACATATTGCGTTATTCAGAGAGGGGAAAGGAATCAGCGGCAGAGCTTACGTCCCGTTGCAATAAGGCTGTCCTTGATAAGTATTCTGAGACGGGGTCTCAGCTGCATCTTTTACCGCATGAGTTGTCGACTATACTTACTAGCTTTGTTATTGAGTCTTCAGGATTAAAGTGCGAATCAATGGAAGATTTGGGATGTTCTTAGTACTCAGTTTGGTAATCCCCTAGATAAGGTGTTAATTGATGAGCTTGTCGAACATTTTCCCAATGCAACAGGCCGTGATATTAAAGAGCTCCTAAAGCTTACTTTTAGGTATTGTAAGTCCTTAGGCGCCTCTATTGACTTGCATGCTTTTGTAAGCATGGCGCAGTTCAAGGGGCTCTAAATGGGTGCTTTTCAATGCCGAAGGCATAGCAACTTCCTTTCAAGAAATTGAGTCTTTCAAAGCGATTAAGAAGCGGTACGATGATGCTCAAGCCTTAATGAATTGGGCAATTCCTGCGATAATGGCTCTTAAAGAATATGTTGATTTTGTGCACGATCGCGTTAATGATTATCTTGAAGGGTATCCAGAAATGGATTGGCGAGTAGAGGAACAGCAGCGGACTCGCCTCCATCAACAATTCGATGCATTAGTAGGAATGTCTAAATCAGACACAAGTCGTGTCCTTCTTTATTTATCTGATTATAAGTGGGGTATAAATCTAATATGGCGAGCTTTGATGGAAATTAAGGAGAGTTATTTATGAATATTCCAGCTCTTGTGTTTGAAGCGATAGCAGAACCTCGATATGAAGATAATTCACATAGTTTAAGTTTAAGGGTGTCTCACGATGACTCTAATGAGTTTGACCCTGATAAAGAGCATTTCGATGACATGGATCGGCATCTCTTTCTTGATATTAAGTCTTGGAATCAGTTTGGTTATGATCATAAACAATTAGAGCCGTTAGTTAATAAGCGGCTTCGGATTTCTATTGAAATTGTTTATACCTAATTTCTCAGCCATATTATCTTTATGGATCCCTTGATTGTTAATGGCTCACCTAGATTAATATGCTCTGAATGCCGTCAGCTTCTCCCTTTATCAAGTTTTGTTGATCAGCAATCAGATTGTCCTATATGTCGTTCTTGTTCTGGGGTATTTTTAGTTGCTTCTCTTCCGCATAAGCCGCCTACTCCATCCAAAGCTCGTTCTCTTGTTAAGCAGACGCATACACCGGCTAAATCAGTCGTAGAAACGTATCATCGTGATCTTCCATTCGTGGCTACTTTTAAGAATCTTGTAACAAAGCAATTTGGAATGCGTTGTTTATTCACGAATTCATCTGATATTCAGATTCACCATATTCTTCCTTTTCACTCCAAAGGTCTTTACGATGCATATCGCATAGACCCTCTCAATGGCATACCTATATGCACTCTTATTCATAGTTGGGTCACATCAATGGGCGCTCTACATTACGTTAAATCATTCTTTGATCTTCTTGATTCTCGATTTTACACCAGTCATTCTAATTACCCGATCCCTCAAATTTATCAAAGATCTATATTTGAAGATCTCTATTCCGTTCAATTCAAGTCATTTGCATCTAAATATTTGTCAAGTATAATTTAATTGATTATTTATTAGAAATACTTTAAATAAGGAGTTCAAATTGTTGAAATTAACGGTAAAGCAAGCCTTTAATACTCAAGGTCAGCTGGCGGATGGTACTTATACTGGAATAAATTTCCGTGTCGGGTACTATGAATTTGAAGAAGACAATCAGGGCTGTATCATCATTAAGGGTTCTCATGTAAAGAAAGCAGCTATTGATGATGCGCTTAAAGCCGGGTGGTGCTATGAAGGTATTCCTCGCCCTGAAGATACTACGCCCCCTCCGGCTCCCCCGGCAGGCTCGACAGAGCCCCCTCCGGCTCCCCCGGCAGGCTCGACAGAGCCCCCTCCGGCTCCCCCGGCAGGCTCGACAGAGCCCCCTCCGGCTCCCCCGGCAGGCTCGACAGAGCCCCCTAAAGATCCGTTTGGCAAGCCGGTTGAGCCCGCGGCCAATCCGTTTGGAAATTAAATATTGGCCGACTAGCAATAGTCGGCTTTTCTATTAAAGGTGTGTATGGCAGAAAGTTTTGTTGCCCGTCGATGGACTGGTTTAGGATCTATAAATCAATCAACTATTTCTCTTGTTCATTTACATATTGTTCCTACGCTTGTTCAAAAAGTTAAGTATTTTAAGGATTCGCCAGTTAGGTTTAGGTATCAGCCAATAATTACAAAATTTGATAATCTTGTTCGTCGATTGGATATGCTTCGATTTACTCGCCCCGCAGAGTATCTTGTTGTGTTGGGAGAGTGCACAGAAGCTGTCTCTGAACTTCTTGTTCGTGCGTCTTTTCATAAAGAGCTTCCCAAGTAATTTATCTTTTAATTTTATTATATGAATGAGCAGCAATTACCATCACGAGCGAAAGCAATTGTTGGTAAAGATTCAGTAATTTCATGGTCATTTACTCCGTCGGGCATTCCTACTGATGTAGTTTCTCTTGTCGCCTGGTCTTTTTATAAGTTTTCCCCGCTTACAACTTCCGGACAAACTCCACTATATTCTGTTCTCCCGTCTGCTGTCAATCATATGGGGACAGGTCTATATCAGTGTGTTCTCCCAGCACAAGACTCTCCGGGGATTTTATTTGATGAAGTTTCTTTTATTCCGCCAACTCTAGGCCCGCCACTTATTGATGTAGGTCAAGTATTCATTGATCCTGCTCAGCCAATTCAAGATTTTAAATCTACTCAGGAGATGCGAGATTTTCTTCGCACACTTGTTCGTGATGCTGACCCTGAGCACCAAGCTCACTTTTCTCCACCGGATCTTCCTACAATTAATGTAAACTTTGACTTACGAAAAATGTCTCATCAGTATAATTGGCAGGAATGGGAACTTGATACGGCTCTAGTCTATTCTTCTATGCGAATGGCTAGCGTTCCTCCAACGACAGCGCCAGCTCTTGGAGCTCAATATCAATCGGACCCGTACACGTTATTTGGGTTTGCTCAAGTAACCGCTCTACGGCAAATGTTGTTCCATTTTGCGAGGGAATCGTTTGACTACTCAGTTGCTTCTCTGTCCATGACTCTCACTCAATTTGATAAATATCAGGCTATTCTCGATAAGCTCGAAGATTCTCTTGCTGAGCAATACGCAACTACGAAGAAGTTGGCTAATCTTTGTACTCGTGGTATTCTCAACCCTCGTCGTGCTTATTCCTCTAATCTCCCTGCCCGTGGCGTTCCTGCATCATCTAATCTTCGTCAGCGGTGGTTCTAAGAATTTATTAGGTATTTTGTTGCATGGTTCTTTAAAAAGCTCTATTTTAAAGTATGGTAGTTAGTACTCCAGACGGCCCCTTCACCCTCCCACAACAATGGCGCGAATTCCTCGGCCCCGACGTCCTCTCCTACCGTATCACCATCGCCGCTCGCTTGCGTATTTGGCTTTCTTTATATCCTAAATCTTCGATTTCTCATTATCTTGCTGCTATGCGGAAAGACCCGGGATTTGTTGAGTGGTATTCTAAAGTTTCCCAACATTCAATTAGCAATGCCAATCTTGATAAAGCGGCAGCGGTTGCAAAGCGGCGTGCTACTATACAAGCTAAATATTGTGGGTCTCCGATGAGTGTCCAAGGTATTAGAGAGAAAATGATCTCTTCATCTAAGGCAAGAAAGCGGACTTACCTAGTTGAAGGTAAGGAAATTCATATCCCTAGAGACTGGAAAGAGTTTTTAGGTCTTGATGTTCTTGAGTACAGGATTACCTTTAAGCAAAGATGCTATTTTCTTTCTACTTCTCCTCAGGGTATTCGTAAAATTCTTAATGAAGAAGCGGAATTCCGCGAGTGGTATGATCCTAAGAAACAAGAGAAGTTAGCTCAATCCTTTACTGATTGGGGAAAGCGTGATGAGAAAAGTAAGCAGACGCTTCAGCAGTCTTATGGGGTATCAAATCCAATGCAAGTTCCTGAATTTCGCCATAAGCTTAGGCAATCTAGAGAGGTAACTTATATTGAGTCTTATGGGCGTTCTTTTAATTCAACTATTAAAGAGCGGCTTTTATTTGAAGATATTTTTCCTTTTTACTTTCCAGAAGATTTTGTTTCAGATCGTCAGCATTCTGGGGTATGCCTTAGATGCGGCCACGTATTTACTTACCATTTTCTTTCTACTGGGTTTCCGTCATGCTGTCCTTTTTGCAGTGGCCACTCTACCAAGTACGAGCGAGCTCTTACGGATTTTATTGCTCAATATTTCCCGGAGGTTAAAAAGTCAACTTTGCATAACCATAGTAGTTTGGATATCTATATTCCATCAAAGGAAGTAGCGTTCGAAATCAACGGTGCGTATTCTCATAATTCTGGGCGAGGTATTGGTGATGATCCTCCAAAAGATTCTTTGTATCACTCCAATAAAACAACTCAAGCCTTATCTCAAGGAATAAAACTCTACCACATCTGGGAAGATTTTACTAATTTTGAATTAGCCAAGTCTATTATGCTCGCTAAGTTGGGTAGGTCGCTTACTAAGGTCTATGCGCGTTCCTTAGCTATTGCAGAGCTTTCCCGTGCAGATGCCCAGCGGTTTTATTGTAGGTGTCATGTCAAAGGTTTTGCAGATGCCCAGCGGCATTTTGCCCTTTTGAATGGCTCAGGCCCATTGCTATGCATGTCTTTTACTATGAAAGGATCTACAGCCACCCTCGTCCGCAATGCCACATCCCTCAACACACAAGTCATAGGCGGCTTCACCCGCCTCCTCCACCATTCCATAAACATTCTGAACCCTAAGGTTATATATTCTTTCTGTGATCGAGATCTCACACCAGATCCACACGACTCAGTCTACACCCGCCACCACTTCATACCCGAGGTCGGTCATCCTACTCTTTCATATTGGGCGTATAAATCGAGCGGTGTGTTTAAGCGTAATGAGCTCATAAATAGGATGCGTCTTCAAAAACACCTTCTCCCAAAACTCTTTCCGCAAACATATGATCCAAATTTAACAGAACAACAAAATCTAGCTCTTGTAGGAATCTATCCCATCTACAACTCCGGCAATTTTAAGTACACTTTAAATTTATAATAGTCTATTTTTTAATATTGGAGCCTTCGGCTAGTGGTAGGCCAGCGGATTTTCAGTCCGCTTACATCGGTTCGAATCCGGTAGGCTCTATATGAAAGCGCATAATCAATCGAAGGCTTATACGAAATATTCTCAATGGTATGCCTGTCCGGGTTATTCACCAAAGAT
>LSPZ01000026.1_pt1 | contig 43376 bp, 59 predicted proteins | sample 651281 | NCBI WGS metagenome assembly LSPZ01 (sample SAMN04438313, study PRJNA306036) | termite gut metagenome | isolation source: viral DNA filtered from gut of termites from termite colony 2 | host: Coptotermes formosanus | place: USA: New Orleans, Hayne Blvd. | collected 2013-06-18
TGCGGCAATAATGCCGTCTATAATCGCTTGTATCAACTGAACACACCCCCCATAAACTTTTTCAATTTGTTTATCAAGATTTTCGGCGCGTCCTGTTCCAATTCTGTTTCGGATATGGTCAACATAAATCGACCGTCTACCCACCCGCTATGGTCAGGCGTTCGGTGTCCGAACTCTACGTAAGGCGCATACTCAACGGGGTTTATAACCTCAATCGCGTATGTATCGCCTGACTTCGTAACCGTGCCGATTGTCCATTCACGGCGCAAGTGTCCGCTGTCAACGGGGGTTCGCTTTTTCGCTTTTGTAAGCAAACGCGCCGCAAGTTCTTTTAACGCGTCTTCGTTCCACTTTTGCCGTTGAACTTTGTTCATTTTGTTCAAACCCGCTTGAAACTTTTGCAAGTCTTTCACGGACACTTTCCCTTTAATCCCTGCCACTATGCCCACCCCCTAAATGGGACAAGCACAATTTCTTGATGTGAAGAAAAAATACCCACTTCACCGCTTTGACTGAATTCAAAGGTTCGACCGCCGCGCTGAATAACGATTTTTGAACCCGCTTTTATCGTCAGCGCGTCATCACAAAATAGTTTTGTGGTCTGCACGATTGCCGCCGTCATTTCAGTTTGGTTTACTTCGTCCAATGTAGAAAAAGACAACTTGCACGGTTGATTTTCAAGAACGTTCACTTCTTCAAACCCCGTTGAACCATTCGGCTTTGTGATTTCGTGCCATTCCGAAACTAAAAACGTGTCTTTCCAAAGTGACATCAGGGCTTTTTTGTGTCCTACCATACAAACCGCCTATAAGTGACAAGCTGTGACATACCGCTTGATTTCAAGGCTGTTATAAACCCGTCAAGTGTAATCGCGTTATCCGCGACCCCGTATGTTATTTGCGTGTCACCCTCTTTAATTGTTTTTACTGCCGCTTCTACATCGAAATTAAGTTCCTGACCGCTGCCCTTTTTAGCGAACAGAAATTCACCGCAAGCCATATCAACCGCGACATAGCGTAATCCGTCAGGGATTTCAGGAATGTTACATTCGTTTTTAATAGTCCAAGTTACTTTGTCAATCGCGAAATTGATTAGCCACACATCACTATCAAGAACGTTATACCCCAACGATTGAAGCCGTTGAATTACATCTTCATACATACCACATCACCCCTTTACTTCGCGGCGCGTCTACCTTTTTTCGGCGCGTCCGTTTCGGGCGGCGTGTCAGGCGTTTCAACGCGTTCAGTTGTTTCAATCTTTTCATCTTCGCCGCCGTTGTTTTCGCCGCCATCGTTGGGCGGCTCATTTTCATCGTCTGTATCGTCCGTTTCGGGCGGCGTGTTTTCCACGATTTTATAACCGTGATTTTTGAACCAATCAAGCAAATCGGGCTTGTCGGTTTCACCCTCACCGTTTGCAAAGTGAACGGACGCGGAAATTCCTGTGTACTGCTTGTTAGGACAAATTATCTTTGCCATTGATTATTCCTCACTTTCATTTTCGTTTTCAGGTTGTGGAAATTCACCGTCTATCGCGTCACCCGTTATCGTTCCAACGTGTTCAACGCCGCGTAGATATTCCAACCCGTCATCGGCGGGGTTAAGAGCGTCCGCAAGCCTTGTACCTACGGACGCGCCCATATAGAAGCCGTTTGCACTGTTTGGCGTGTCTTGATACTTCATTTCGTCACCGCCTTACTGTACTTTGATTTTGCGTAAAACACCCGCCGCTTTTGTCGCTTTCAATACGACCGCCGCAATCATTTCAACCTCGCCTTTCTTGACCGCTCCCGCCGTATCGAATTTCGGAAGCCACGCCTTAACGGGCGGTTGTCCGCTCATACTTACGCCGTGAAATCCGTCAAGCCCAAGCCGTACCGCGTAAAGAGAAGTTAAACCCGCGTTACTGCCCGTACCAATTCCAATAACGGGGTCATTCGTTCCCGACTTCGCACCCAAATCGACAAGCGGGACGTTACCGTAACTTTCGATTTGCTGTCCAATGTCGTTTTTGGTAATCTGATACATACCCGCTCTACGCGCACAAGCGCGAATTTTCGCAATCAGCTTGATGTTTCCAAGTATAGCGGACGGCGAACCGTCAACCCCCATAAGAAATTCGTCAAGTACATCAAGGAAAACCTTGTAATTGCTATCGACCGCCGCGCTTGTAGAAAGGTCAATCGCCGTTGCGGGTATCATTTCGGTTGAACTGCCTGTAATCGCCTTTTCCAGTCCGTCAAAAGCGTTCGCGTCTGTCGCGCTGTCACCGTTAATTACGGTATCGTTGAAAAGCGCGGACGCGGCTTTAATTTTCTGTTGCGACTGTAATTCAACCTCTGAAATAATACCGCCCATATTCGCAATTACGCGGTCAATCTCGTATGCGCCGCCGAATACTTTCAAATCGGTTGTGTACCTCTGCTTACTGACTTCCTGCGGTGTGTACTCGCTGTTGATTGCGCGGAACGCCGCCGTGGGCTGTGTGATAAGCCGTGTGTAACCATACGTTAGTGTTGCGCCGCCGCCCGTGGGGGAAACGCAATCATCAAACGTAAGATTGTTGAACAAGAAGTTCGACTTGCGGAATTCGTCAATAATCCCCATTTGCAAATCGTCTTGAACGTTAAGCCTTGCCTGTGCTAATGTAACTGCCATTTTAATAACCTACCTTTCGATTAAGTGTTGTTTGTTCCCTGCGTTTCATAATGCGCTTTGATAGCGTCCGCAAGGGTTTTAGGTGTGTCGCTCTGTTGTTTGTCCTTGCCGTCATTCGGGGTCATACCCTTGAATGTCGTATCTTTGGGCTTGCTTTCGGTGTCGAACAAAAACTTTGTTTCGTTCGCGTCTGTCAGTTTCTTAATTTCCGCTTCCAAGCCTTTAATCGTTCCCGCGTCATCAAGTTCAGCTTTTTCAAGGAACGCTTTTAACAACGGTTTAACGGTTTCAGGGTTACGGGCTTTCGCCCCCGATAACGCTGTTGTTAATGCCGTATCGAACTTCAAGGCTTTCATTTCGGCGGCGTGGGTTTCGGCTTGTGCCGTGTTTGCGGTCTGCAAGTCCGTAATCTGCTTTTTCAACGCTTCAACATCACCAGTTGACTTTTTAAGCGTTTCAAGCTGTCCGTCACGCTCTTTTACCTCGTCTTTCGCCTGTTTCAATTCCGTGTTCACTTCGTTGAACCGCGATTTCGGAATGAAATTTCCGTCAAGTTCTTTCATTACCGCCGTTGCTTGTTCTTCCGACAAGCCCATTTTGATTAGTTGTTCTTTCGTCATCGTTTGATAACTCCTTTCAAATATCCGTTTTTACCGTGCAACGCCACGTTTAATTGTCTTGTCGTTTACCGCCTGACAATACCAAAGCGGCGGTTTTGAGTATGAAAAAAGCACCTTTGAAAAGTTAATTTCAAAAATGCTTTAATCAGCGTTTTTCATAATATTCGCATTGCTCACCGTCCCAATAGACATTCGGCGGTTTTATCTGCGGGTATTCGTAAATCCCGCAATGTGCCGTGTTTGCTCTGTCCAACTTAACGCCGTTGCGTTCGGACGGTCTGAACATACACGTTTCACACGCTTTCGGGTTACTTTCCCGACCGCCTATCATTTCATTTTCCCAACGCGGTTTCTTCCCCGCCATAACATCACCCCCTTTAAGGTTGATTGACTACTTCAACATCAAAATAGTAATTGCCGTTTCGTTTTTCCACTTTGGTTATTCGGAATTCTGTACCACGCTGAATTATGGTTTCGTCTTCATACCCAAAGCCTGATTGTGTGGTTATGCCGTCCCAATTCAGTTTCCCGCCTTGTCCGTAATGACTGAAAGGCTCGGCGTACATCATCTTTGTTCCTTTCGGACAATAGACGTTGAATATATACCCGCTGAACCCTTTACCTTTTGCGCTTCCGCAAGAAAGAAACGCTTCATCAGCAATCAGCTTGTCAAGTAACAGATTTTCAAGGTCTGATTGTGAAAGGCTCATCAACTGACTTTCGGAAATCTTCAAGAAGTTTGCCGCCCCTGCCGCGCTTTCAACACCACGTTGCAACCAAACATCTACATCATACGTTGACTTGTCTATTAGGGCGGTCATCTGCTTTATTGCTTCCGCTCTGCCCTCATAGTTCAAATCAACGTTGCCAACACCTTTATAGTTGTGCCAGTTTCCCTCATATCCGCGTAACGGACGGTTGAACCCGCCTGAACCCTGCGTGTAATCGTATATTGCTTTCTTTTGGGCTTTTGTCGCGTCACGCCACACATCACCGCTTACACTTCTTAACACGTCATCGGCTTCTTGCGGCGTTTTCGCCCATAATGCCGCGTCCTTTCGCGCTTGCGTGAACGCGTCATCAACAGTACCTTTCATTATATCACTTTTGGTCAGATTTGTCAAGGAATTTTGAACTTTGTTCAATTCCTGTTGAACTTCCCAATAGTGTTTTCCCTTTACGTCAAAGTCTTCGAGTTGGTCAAGCAATTCAGAAAATTTCAACGTGTCTTCATCGCTGATGTTTAGGTCATTGATTTTTTGCGTGAAATAGTCTTTCTTCGCCTGTATGCCTGCCGCTTTCGACTTCCAATCAGACGTTGTAACGTCATCTTTCCAAATACCGCTATACGTCTTCACTTCACTTTGAAGTGCGTCAAATTCGGCTTTTAGCGTTATTTGCTGTTTCAACAAGGCTTTCTTTTGTTCAGTCACCAACTTCTTTTGAAGCATTTCTTCAAACTTTGTCTTTTCAGCCTGTAAATCAACATACGCTTGCATATCGTCAGTTGTGCCATTCGTAAACACATCGCCGCCGTACTTGTCTTCAAGGTCTTTCATCTGCGCGTTCGTGTCGGCAATGTTAGATTGAAGTTTCTTTTTCGTCAAGTATTCTTTCTTGACGGCTTCGACAACGGGAATATCTTTAACCCACGAAACAATACCGCCGTTGTCAATCGCTTTTAACCCGCTCTTGTCACCACCGTCAGCGAATGACTTTTTCCATTCTTTGTAGGTCATTGTCTGCGGTACATAGTACCGTTTCCCGTCTTCGTCACGGGCGATACGCTCACCGTCATATTCATCTTCATCGCCGAAATACGGCGCGGTTGTACATCGACATCGCGGGTGAAACGGCGGCGCGGTAACCCCTGCGTCAAATTGTCCAATCGGTAAATGGTTACCGTCTAACGCTCCGCAAACGGGGCAAGTTCGACCGTCAAGCGTTCCTACAATTTCAAATTCATCAATATCAAGTTCCGCGTATGCCGCTTTGTCGGCGGCGTTCGCAAAGTACGCGGCTTCGGTGTGAATTAACCGTGCCGCATTTGCCTTTGACGCTCCGAATTTGTCTTGTATCGCTTTAATCGCCTTGTCGGGGGATTGCCCTGTTATCATCATTTGGGTTAGTTGCGTGTGAACCTCGTCAACCAACGATTGTTTTTGTTTCCACAACCTATCACTAAAAGTTGTCTTGTCAAGCGTCCACGGTTTAGAAAGGACAGCTTCAAGCTGTTGTTCGTTGATTGCGGCAATATCCCAACCCATACCAACGCCCTGTTGCATTTCGTAAAGCGCGTGGTAATAGTTGTTCTTGTAAATGTCCCCGAACGCGCTTGTCATCTGCTTTCCCGTTTGCCCGTACAGCTTTTCAACTGACATTTGGGTTTTCAGTTTCAAGGCTTCCAGTTTAGACACGTGAAAACGTGCGGACGCGTTTTCAAGCTGTTTCATTAGCGCGGGGTCAATCATCGCTTCCTTGCCATACTTGATGAATTCGGTAACGTCCCACTTGAATTCAGTCAAATCATTTCCAGTTAGCCATTGCCGCGCTTCCGCAAGCGTGATTTGATTGTTCTTCGCAAAACGCCCATACCATTGTTCAATCTGTTCATTTAACGTCTTGTTTGCCAATTGGAATTGACGTTCAACTTCGGCGGTTAGCTGTCCCGCGCTTGCGTTGGTTTGCGCTTCAAGGATTTCGGCGCGTTTGCGCCAGTAATCGCTATTCTTGTTCGACACTACCCGTCACCTGCCTTTTCCATTTCGCAAAGGAACGCCACGTTACAAGCTAAATGCGCCAAATGCGATAATCCGCTTTCGCTGTCAACTCCTTTCGGGTCAGCCACATAAGCCAACAAATGACGAAATGCCGCGTCCCTGTATCGCTCAATCTCGACCGTGCGCCAGTTTTCGGGGTCACCGTATTTCGTGTTTCCATACTCCCGAATTTGCGCTATGTCATAAACAATTTGTTGCGGAACAAGGGTTAAACGGGATTTCCCCGCGTCAGACTTTGCTTGTTGGTTGTTCATTTGGTTTGCCCTCTCCCTGCGGGAACGCGTCCGCGTATTCGTCCATAGCTTGTTGTTTTTCCTTGTCAAGCCGTTCAATTTCGGCTTGAACATCAGTAACCCACGGGTGATTAGTCACAAGCGTTTCGGTTGACAATATGCCGACCGAATTTTTAACGCTGTTGATAACGTCAGCTTCATTCATAATCATATCGCGGTTGAACACTATTTCGACTTCTACGCCCTCAAAATCGCCTTGCGCCGTATTCGCCAAATGCGCGTTCACAAAGTAAAGTAAATCTTCAAAAGACGCTTGATATTCGGTTTCCATTCCGTTAGCGTCAAGGTCAATATCTGAATACATACTTTGTATATTCATTTGATTCGGGTTACCTGATAGGCGGTCATCTTTCGCATCAAAACCCATAGCGTTTTCAATCAAGGCTTTTTTGAAAATTTCCAAAATCACTTTGTAATTTTCGGCGTTCACCTCGACTTGAAGCGCGTCAACGCCGCCCTCGCTTCCGTCAATCGTCTTTACCTTGACCGCTCCGAACTGCGCCAAGTTATAACGAAAGTCCGCAAGATTTTCACCGTCATAGTTCTTGATAATCAAGATTGTATTGCGACTGTCTTCTTGCATGTTGTTCTTGAAGTCAGACAACATATCGTTAATGCTGTCTTGAATACTCTTGACCTTGCAAATCAACGGCGTTTCTTCATCGTTGTACTTAAAGGCGATTATCGGAATACGCCCCCAATTATACCCCTTGCCCTGTCCGCTTTCGTCTTCAACCACGACATAAGACGTGGGCGGCAACCCCTCATTCTCAATCAGCGAACCATTACGCAAGTCAAAGTATTCAACGCCTGTTTCGCGGTAAATCTCGACCTTTTCAACGGTCTTTAACTGCAAGCCCTCATACACACCGACATCATAAACGCGAACAACGCAATCAAGCGCGGTATGTTCCGCGTCTTTCCAATAGGGTATAATCTCCCACGGTTCAAAACGCTTGAACTTAAATTCACCGTTTTCATCGTAGTAGACGTAAACCCACGCAACGCCGCAATTAAGGGACGCTTCGCCTACGTTCTGTAACATTCGGTGAAACTTTTTATTAAACACGCCTTGTAAAGCGGCTTCATAGCGTTCATTTTCCGTTTGAATGTTGAACGGCTTTCCCAAAAGGTAGTTGGTCTTTTGGTCAACCATTTTCCCATATTGATTATCAATAATGCGGTTGTTCGGTAAGTTCTCGACCTCTTGAAGTAATCCGTCCTTGCCGATAACTGTACGCTTGCGGGTCAAAATATCGTGTTCGCCGCGATAATACCGTTGACCTAATACTTGATTGTGCCGTATCTTTGACTGCTTCCAATTCCGAATTTCGGCTTCAAAGAACTGTTTTTCGGTCATAATCCCCGAATTGACAAGCGCGTTAATGCGTTCGGTCATCGTTATCATCGGTTTCGCCCCCTTTCATCGCATAATAAAAGCAAGCCCCCGTTTTACAAGGCTTGCAAGCTGTTTTTGTTACTAACGCGTTATTATCAGTCAAACGAAAATGATTTTCCCTTGCTGAAATCTTCAAGCGCGTACCTCATAGCGTCCATTAAGTGGTTGAAGTCATCAATCGGGACGTTCAGACGTTTCCCAAATTTATCTTCGTCCCACGTGTAGTTGCTAATCTCCGTCAGGAAGTTCACGCATTTCGGGTGAACGATTATTTCATAATCCTGAATGAAGTCTATTCCGTGGTTCACGCTGTCTTTCCCCTTACGGGCGGGTTTGACATTCACCAATCCCAAATCCCGCAAGCGGTCAATGCTCTTTGGTTCTGCGCTGTCTGCCCTCACACGCTCTTTGCGATAACCCATTTTATCAATCGCCGCGTAAAGGGCTTCATTGCTCATCGCCTTTTTGTACAATTCATCGAACACCCAAATCTTTTTTCCTGTCGGGTCAATCATACCGCACCATAGCGCGGACGGGTCATTAGTATAGCCAAAGTCAAGCCCGAACGCCGATTGAACACCTTGAACTTTTTTCACATCGTCAAGGTTAAACGCTTCTTCTTTCCAATTTTCATAAATAACCCCGTCAACAATACCCCAATCACCTAACCCCGCGACACGATAACGGCGCGGGTTCTTGACGCGCATTGTTTCAAACTTTTTACGGTCAGCGTCATCAAGCCATTCATTACATAAGTAATTCGTGGTGATTGCCAACGTGTCATCGTCAGGGTCATCGAAAAAACGTTTCTTAATCCAATGATGTTCATTCCACGGATTAAATGTCAAGGTCAATTGTTTGAACAATCCTGTGACGGTTTCGCCACGTATGCTCTCATCAAGCATATCAAAATCAGTTTCGTTCATAATCTCGTAGGCTTCTTCGACCCAAAGCCAACAAAGATTTCCGAACTCAACCGTGATTGATGTGACTTTTAACGGGTCATCAAGCCCTCGAAAGTAAATCTTTTGTCCTGTCGGCGTATAGGTCATTTCCAACGGGCTTTCTTTTACTTCCCAAAGCCCCGAAACACCTAATCGGTTAATCGCCCACTTCAATTCAGTAAAACAACTGTCTTTCAGCGTTCGGAACACCTTACGGACAACAAGCAAGTTCGCGCCCTTGTACTTCATCAGATTGTAAATGAACCATAGCGCGGTTGTCTTGCTTTTCTTGCTTGCGCGGCTTCCCTTGCAAACACGATAACGACCGCGCCATTCCCAAAAGGTTTTATAACCCTTGCCGATAACGTCAGGTAAGTAACGATTTTCAATCTTCAAGGTCTTGTTCGCCCCCAATCGTTACTTGAACCATTCCGTCAACGTTCAGCTTGTCGGAAAACAGCAAATACCGCTTACCCAACAATTCAGCGGCTTTTATCCGCTCTTTCGCCCCAACTTCTTTGTTCGCCAACGATTGCATACCCTCGCCGACAAGCAAGGGTATTTGTTCGGTTGTTTCATTCCGCATTACGGACGTAAGATAACGCAAGACTTCATCGCCGCTTGCTATCCTCTGCGCGTCTGCCTGTTCGCGGCGTTCGGTAAGATAGGCTTGAACGCTCACATTTGCCACTAATTTATGTGCGTTGCCCCTTGCGTAACGTTCGGAATATCCCGCTTTAACTGCCGCTTGCTCAATGTTGCCTAACTCTATGAAATAATCGACAAATCGCCTTTGACGCTCTGTAATTTTCATTCAAGCCTACCCCCTTTTCGTCAAAATGAAAACCGCGTAAAGAATTTTACGCGGTTCGCTGATTATAAGTATAGCACACTTGCATACTGAAATACAATGAAATTTCACGTATCAGTTTGATTTTTTTTTGCCGCTTCTTTCAACGCTCGTTTATGTAAATAAAACACATTCCGAACGTCAATATAGCCCATTTCAGCGGCTATATCGTCCCATTTTTCAAACAGCAAGTAACGCTTTTGAAGAATTAACTTCAACTTGCTATCTTCAAAACGGCTAATCAGCGCGTAAATTTCCGATTGCGCTTTGATGTATCGGTCAATGTCAGACTGAATAACCGCTTCAAGGTCAACAATCTTTGCAACCGTTTCACCTACGCGGTCAGAATGTCCGCTTGATTGAACACGTTCACGCGATAAATCGGGCGAACTTACCGACCGCGCAAGTTCGCGCAACCGCTCAACTTCAAGCCTGTTCGTTTCAATCAGCTGATTAAGATAGAACGCTTGATTAAGCGTCTGTTTGATAAGTTTCATAATGAACCCCCTATTTTGAATATTAACTTTCAATTCATCTTGTACCGTGTGGAACTATCCTGAACCGCTGAAAACCCTGTATTTACGGGCTTTTTATCTATCAGGCGGTTCAAGGTCAAGATGTTTTCCCCTATATTCTTTATATTTACTACTTTTTTTCATATAGTGAAAAATCATACGTTTTATATAAAGAAGTCAAAAGTATCTTGAACCTTGAACCGTTTTAACAACAATCCCTTACAATTACAGGGCTTTCAGCGGTTCAAGATTGCCCGATTTATCTTGAACCTATCCTGAACTTTCGCGGCTATCTTGAACCGAAAACCGATTATCGAACAATTCACACAAGTTTTGTATCCATTCAATGCGCGGTATCATCTTGAACCACTCACGCGGAACAGCTTTTTCGCCGTATTTTATCCCTGCCAACCCACCCGCAATAGCCGCTACAGTATCAGTATCTTCACCTAAAGTCACCGCCCGTAACACGCAATCACGGTAATTGTCCGTTGTCAGCAAGCACCAAAACGCGGCTTCCAACGTGTCAATCACATACCCCGAACTTCGTATTTGTTCGCGTTTCAACTTCGTTAGGTATGTGAACCGACTGAACGCGGTTTCTTCCGCGCCAAAATCAACAGCGTTGTACGACCACATTAACCAATCATCAACGCCGCGTAAAATGCGGTCAGCGGCTTCAACGAACAATTCACACACTAATAAATTCCGTTCGTGTGCGTGTGTTAGGGCGGCAAATTCACGCGCAACCTTACGGCGTTCGTCAATCGGTATTGGCAAGAAGACAAGCGGCAACATACGCATTAACGCGCCATTCCCGTTGTCACGCTCATCAGACAAGCCGAACGGTTTAATTCCGCGCATATAGTTTTCAATCGCTCTGCGCGTTGTGTTTCCAATATCAAAAACCTTTCCGTAAGGCGTATACATACCCGTGTTGTACCACGCGGCAAAGTTTCGCATTACGTTATATTTATCGGCGCGTTCAAGCCGCGTCAGGCTTTCGACCGTTGCAAGGGTCATACTGCTGTCATCGCTCCACGTGCCTTTCGGCTGATTATACGTGCCGAACCCGCGCATATCAACAACGGGGTCTTTGTCAAGTTCGTTACGGCTCTTGAATTCAACGGGAACACCCAAAGCGTCACCGACTACGAACCCAATTATAGCGTCATTCAGTTTTTTCATTGTTTTCAGTCCTTTCTACAAAGACACGGTATTTCGTGCCTTGAATTTTCTTGTCCGCAATGTCAATGAAGAAATGTCGGCGTACTTGACGCGAAAATTCTATGTTTGACAATGCTTGAAGATTGCCGCGTATACAATACTCTTGATACAGCTTATATATCTTGTTTGTTGGTTCGTTCAAAAAACCTTGAAATTCGATTTCATTAAAGAACCCCAAAATGGGATTGTTCATTTCCTCGTATTCGGTCAAAGCGTTTTGAACCTTTGAACTTTCGGTGAACTTGTTCGTCCTTAACACCCTATCCAACGCCCGTAATCCTAACAAAATCAAATATTCCATTGCGGGTTGTTTTCGTAACTCGTACTTGATGTGGGGCTTATAGTCAGGGTCATTATCGCTAAATCTCGCGTCAAACGGTATGATTATCAACCTCCGCGCTATTGCCGCGCTGTCCTTGCCTTTACCCAAACGCGGTATATTGTTTGCGCTGAATAACAACTTCGCATAACTGCGAAACTTGAACGGGTCTTGTCCTTTGCGTTCACCCGTGATTTCATCGCCAGTAACTAACTTTTTGAACACACCCGTATTCGGTATGAACTCATCGCCTATATCATCACCAACGTTCGCCATTTTTCCGAACAGTTCAGCGGTTTTGAACCGTTCATTGACTTCCGCAAGGTCAAGCGCACAAATATTAGCTTCACCTAACAACGTTGCAACCATATCAAGGAAAGTTGATTTGCCGTTAGACTTTTCGCCCGTCAGTACAAACGCCTTTCCTAACTCGTTTCGCCGATAGAAACAGTACCCAACCAATTCTTCAAGCAACGCCCGAATAGACGCGTCACGACAACTTATCTTGTCTAACACCTCATCGACAAGCGAACATTCGGCGTTCGGGTTGAAGTCCCACGGTATGTAGTTAGTCACCACATTATCAGGGGACGGCTGAAAGAATTTCTTATTGGATATATCATACAAGCCGTTCCGAAACGCTATTATGTTTGCGTCTACTCGCGGCGTGTTGTCAACAATTATTTCGTCTAAATATCTGTACACCTCGTTTCGTTTCGCGCTTGTCAATTGCGGTATGTGTTTCAGCATTTCCGCGCCAAACCGCTTTTGACCGCTTTTATACACGCCGTCTTGATAGAAATGCAATTGGTCATCTATCTTGATAACGTAATTGTTGTTTTTCAAAAACACGGCGAACTTATCGTGTAAAAACGTATTGCCTTTGAAAAACACGGGCTTTTTGAACGCGTCATCGCGCAATACAATATCAAGTTCCGCGTCCGACAATGGAACGGTCAGAATATGCGCGTTGATTACCCGAATACACGTCCGCGCTTCCTCTTTGGCGAAATCATTTGATTGAAGCGTCAGAATGTAATTGAACAACGCTTGATTTCGCCCGTCCCCTGCGTCCATTCCCAAAAAGTCAACTGTTGCTTTGATTGGATATAACCATTTTGGGAGTGGGTCAGCTTGTTCGCCCTGAACTTCGCGTAATCTTTTCCTTTCCTTGTTGTCGAACTTCAAGACTTCGTAGGAATTTTTCTTGCCCAACTTCACATCGGCAATCAACCCGACCGCTAATGTCGTGTGGGTTTTATTCGCTTCAAGTCCGCTGTTACGAAACAAGAAGTGTTTTCCGCGTGACGTTTCATAGACACGACAATTAAGGTTCTGTGCTTGAACGATTTTGAACATTAGTTCACTTTGTTCAAAGTCATCAATATCAATCAAAACCGTATCATCATTCAAAACACCCGCGAATTCGGGTAAGGATTGAACTTGTTCATAGGTTTTCAAGTCATCGCGTCCTTTGAACTTTTCAATACACTTTTTACCCTGCGTTAGCACATAGCCTTTGAAAAACACATTCCCCCCCCCCCTCTCACCAGTAAAATTTACAGAACATTTCCGTTGGGTCTGTTATCGGAACGCCGTTCAGATTGTGGAAATCATAACCGTTCAGCGCGTTTGAAACGCTTTCGTCTATGCTTTCCGTCCAGTTAAGTTTTGCGTCTTCTAACTCGGACATCAGCGTTTGCATAATTTCTTTGCGCCGTTTCGCTGATATTCCGAATTCTGAAAGTTTATTTTCAACGTCCTTGAACGGGTTCTTATCGCAAAATCCCTCTTGAATTGCTTCCGATAATGTACCGTCTTCCCAAAAAGGATATAGGACATTATCATTGTCAACCTCATTGAACACCTGTTCGTTCGTGCAAACGCCCTTTTCAAAGTATTTACAATAACGGCACGTGTGGAAATAATCATCATTCATTTCAATCACCCCTTAATATGAAGTTTTGCAATCATATTTTTACAATATTCCTTTGATTGCTTTAAGGCTTTGTTTCGGTCACTCGTTCCACCAATTCCAAAAACTGCGATATACGGGAAATCGGATTGAACAAGGAAATACACGTTGTCTTTCTTGATAAAATCATAATTCCTCATATTCCGAAATCCCCCAATCTTTTTTTAGCAAGGTCAACATACCATCGCTTGTTCAATTTCACGGGAACTTTTACCCCGTTCACTTCTTCGTTGTAAATGAAACAATGAAGCGGTGAATTTGGCATTTTCGCGGGTCTACCCGTTTTGGCGTGTATCTTTTGAACCCCCGCGTCAGCTTCATCGGTTGACGCGAATATTCTGATACACTTTTCTTTTACACGTTCTTCGCCGTGCTGAATATGCGTATATTTGCCGCTAATCTTGCTTACAAGCTGAAATTCTTTCAGGTCATCACAACCGTTAATCGTCTGTTCCACGGGAACGCCGCGAACCATATAATCAACTAAGGCGCGGTTAATAATCGGTAAATCATAATCAAGGCTTGAAAGTTTCTTGACATACGCCCCTTTCGACTTAAATTTTCCGTCCGCTTTCAAAATGATGTAATTGTTCACGTCCTTTTGAAAGACTTCCGCGAATTCCTCAAACTCCAACACAAGACTTGTTCGCTGTTCCCACTCATACGCCATATCGTCAATACGCGAATACCATTCATCGGGGTTTTTCCCGTCAGGCATACGAATTAAAACGCCGTCCGTGTTGCTCTGAATTAGCTGTGCAAATGGTTCAAGGCGTTCAATTAAATCCAGCAACAGAATTTGCCCGTATATACACACACGGTTAGCCTGTCGCGGGTCATATAACGCGTTGGTCTTGTCTTTCATCACGCCGTATGTGCTGTTAAGCACCAGTTTCAAGGACGCTTGAAGCGGGTTCTTTTCGCGCTTGTATTTCAAACGCTGATTGTAAATTTCTTCAAACGTTGCGGGGTTCTTCATCGACCGCGAACCCAACCCGTATTTAATCATCAATGACGGGTAAAGGCTTGCAACGTCCATATTCAGGAAGAACCCGTTACCGTGGTATTTGTCAATCGCGCCGTGAACCCCGCCGTAACCGAATTGGTGAGGAACACCCGCAATTATTATGTCAAGCTGATTTTTCCGACCGTTCTTGTCGTAACAACGATTTTCGGGATTATTGTACCAGTCAAGAACGGCGGTATATTTTTCAATCCGCATAGTAGACGGAAAATCAATGTCGAATTCGTCATTCCATTCCCGTTTTGACGCGCCTAAAATCAGCGCGGACAACTGCGGATTTGTCATACTTATTAAGGACATATCAAGGGCTTTATTTCCGCTTGCAAGTCGCACAAGCCCCCTGTGCGCTTCAAAATCATCGACACGTTGTAAGAACACTTCCATTGTCTGTTCAACATCGTGACGGCAATATTGAACTGTTTCATCTATCTCATCAGGGGTTAAAGGGCGGTCAACGTCAAAAGGAACAGAACTTTCCCGAATACTATTTCCCATAAACCCCTCGAACGCTTTCAAGCCCCTATCAATGTTCATCATCACGTCATAGTTGTTCAACGGTATCTTTCGGAACAGACTTGAAAATTTCCAACCTGCTTCACCTTTGACAATGATGTAATCGTTAATGTGCTTCGGGTCAAAACCGCACAAAATACCTTTCAAAATATATTGGTCATAGTGGCGGCTGTTGAACCCACACCAAATTTCGTGACTATGTGCCGTGTGGAACGCTTCAAGCGCGGCGGGGTCATCAATAATCACGGTTTCTTGTCGTTTATCGGTGTCTTTAATCACCACAAGCCAGTTATGAGAAAACACCTCGAAATCATAAAATAACATTATGCAAGCTCCTTTCTGCCTTTTAACGTGTGCTATCACGAAATATGCGGCGGGTAAATTAAACCCGTTACCCGCCGCATTACGCTGCTTTAATTATTCCAGTACGTAGACATCGGTAATTTCGTATGTCGAAAAGCCTTTCTTACCCTCGGCGTAGTCAAGCCCAAACTCGAAATTGCCGTCAATCGCTTCGTGTACGTCCATAATCAGTTCGCCGTACTGCTTGTAGGTCTTGAACTCAATGTTCATACCCTCACATTCGGCGGTCATCTGACGCAAGATTTCATTGACAATATGGATTTGAAAACCCTGCGTGACAACTTGGTTCATAAAGATTAGCGAACCTTTGTATTCGCCCGTCAATACCTTGAACCACACCGTAACCATTGGGTCACCCTTTTTGCTCTCTGTCAACTCCATTTTGTTGACTTCAACCTCGTACTTATCGTGGGGTACTTCCCTGTAAGTACGCGGATTGTCAGCGGCTTCCTTGACCTCATCGGCTAATCCCGTTGTGTCAATTGCCTTGTCGAATTTGTCCCAAATGTTATTTGCCATAATATTTTACCTACCTTTCATTATTCGGCGCGACGTTTGCGCGTCCGTGTTGTGGGTTGATTTTCGGTTTCTTTCGGCGGGTCAGCGTCAAAGGGCGGGTTGTCTTCCTCGCTTACCGCTTTTGGCGCGTCTGCTTCTTCATCTGTTTTTTCTGCCGCTGTTTCGCTCTGCGCTTCGTCTGCGGGGCTTTCATCAAGCGGCGGGGTAACTTTGCGGCTTGACCGTTTACCGCTCTCTTGCGGGGTTGTGGACGCTGTGACGGGGACATTTCCCTTGACAGCGGACGCGGCATTTTTAGACGCTTCATCATAAACTTTAAGAAATGCGTCATAGTCAAGCGGAATTTCTGTGTTGGTTACGGTCAACCGACCGCCGCCAAATATGACTTCATTCGTCTTGAATGAAAGTGTCCGAACGTCACCGTCAGCAACCACACGCGCCACGATATGAACCATACCCGCGACTTTGTTTGAGGTCTTTTCCTGCAAGTTCGGCTTGATTGCCGTGATTTTATCGCCGCCTTTTCGGGTAATGTCCTTTGACGTATCTTCGTGAGAAATCAATATGATGTTCTCATAGTCAAGGTTCATCAAGCGTTTCAGCGTTGAAAGAAACTCCGTCCTCACCTTATCCCACGCCTTGAAGCTGTCATCGCTTTCGTGACTAATCCCCATTTGCTGATACATATACAAGCGGCAATGCTCGTACAAGTCTTCAAGCAAATCAACAACGATTGTTCGGAAATCGTTTTCTTTCTTCTCCAACTCTGCTATCGCGTCTTTGAAGATTTCCCACGCCAACGTTGTTTTGGTCATTCGCCCCTCAACCTTGACTTCGTTCCGTATGGGGATATACGGCGCGTCAACGAACGTAATGTTGCCGTCTGTGTTCAACATCAGCGCGTCAGGGAATTTGTTGGCGAACGTGGTTTTGCCGCTGAAAGGCGAACCGTAAAGCCATATGGTTCTTTTGGTCACCGTTTCGATATTGCGGCGTTCGTTCTTTGGAAGTAACATAAAATCCTCTCCTTTTTCACAATAAGTTTGATATTCACACCAATTGCAAAAGTAACTTTTACTTTTGGCGTATTCGCTTTCTTCAAGCGCGTGTTTCATACCGAACACGAATTCCACGGTTTTACGTGGGTCATATTCGATTGGGACAAGGAACGGTTCAATCTTGTTCAACTCCGTTTGAATTCGTTCCCTGAACACCGTTTGTTCTTCTTTTTTGCCCCGCCTAATCTTCACTTTGGGAACAATCAGAAAGAACATTTCGTTAATCCGCTTGTCGGGGTTCAGCATTTCAAAGAAATACTTGTAAACGTGGAGTTGCGCCGACTTGCGATATTTGTCCGCGTTGTTGCTGTACTTGAAATCGTACAAGTCATACGCCGTTCTGCTGTCAAGCCGTCTGTCATAGGTGTATGGATTAACGGGAACAAGGTAATCAAGATAACCAACAAAATCATCGTTTGAAATCTTAACTTCAAATTCTCCGCCGAATGGTAACGTCTTATCCGCAAGCGGTATCAGATGTTCCAGTTTCATCACTTCATCGTAGTGTTCATCTGTGATTATCGGGTACGACATTAGGTATTCATTAACCGCCGCGTCAACGCCCTTTTCAAGCCCCGTATGAAACGCCGTCCCCAAAAGTAAGGCATTTGCGGGGTCATCGTTCTGAATGGTCTTCAACCCGTCCAAATAACGCAACTTGAACTTGTACGGGCAACTTTCAAAACATTCAACACGGGAATAGCTGAATTGCATTTAATCACCTCTTTTACTATCTCTTGAAATTCTTCAAAGCCGTTCGGATAAAGGATTATTCCAATTCCGTTAGCGGCGTTTATCCGCTCTGTGTTCAGCTTTTGAAGTTCGGAAGCTGTACCCTGTGACGCTTTAAGTTCAACTGCGATAAAGAACCCATTTACACACATCAGCAAGTCAGGAATTCCCGCTTTCTGATACCCCCCACCCCATACCTTGAAGAACCAACCATTTACAGCTTCCATTTTGTTCTTCGGCGTTCCCGCCGCGTAAACACCTTGACTATGTAACCAATTCTTTACGCGACTTTCAAACTGCTTTTCACCCGCCATTCAGTACCTCGCAATATTTCTTGAATTCATCAACCGTTTGTTCCCATTTGTACGGGTCACGGTCAATGTATTCATTAACCCGTCCCGCAAGGTTCAAAGCGGTTATTGCCTGTTCGGTAACTTTTAGCGTGGTGAGTGTTTCAATTTCTTTATCACTCACAACCCGCATACCGCTTGATATTTCAGTTATCGAATAGCGTTTATCCACTTTGTGAATTCCGAACTTCATAACTGTGTTCCCGTTCGGAACTTCCATAACATAACCGTCAACGAATTCGGCACGTTTTGGGCTATGCTTGAAAATCATAATGCTTGATTTTTTCATCAACAACACCGTCCCTTTCCCATTGTTGAAAGACGTGAAACGGACATTTCCCCAACGGAATTATCAGTTTCAGGCAACGCAAGCGGTATTGACATACCAAACAATTTCTACCCTCGTAAACGTCATCACGTTCCACGCGCTAATCCCCCCCCCCCCCCTCTATCAATAAGGCAAGCCACCGCGTGTTTAATGCGGTATTCAAGCCATTCACGGAATGTCAACCGTTGACCGCACCACATTTTCATAATGATAACGGGAACGCTTATAGCAACCGCCAGTTCTTCAATAGAATAATTGTTTAACACGCGCAAAGCGTTTATTCGCTCTTGCGTAACGGTCAACTTTTTCATTTGTCCTTATCTCCTTTCAATTCGATTTTTACAAACGCCTTTACGGGGCTTGTTTTGCTAAACTGCGCGTAAATTTCGGGCTGTTGGGCTTTCAGCTTTGTACTGTCAATGCTCGTTCGCGTGGACGCTTCGACATAAGTAACTTTGATAAGTTCATTATCGAATTTCTTCACGCTGTTTTTCTCCATTGCCTGTTGAAGCTGTTCCCTCATTGCCTTTTCAGCTTCTTCAATTTCGGCTTTCTGCTTCACAAGCAAGCCGATTTTCTTGATGATTGCCGCCGCTGTGGTGTTGAAAACTTCAAGCCCCGTACCCTCAACTACCACGTCAGGGCAATTCTGCGGGTCACCTTTACACTTGCTTTCGCAAATTTCGTTGTGCGGACATTCCCCGCAACACCCCGAATACTTATTTTCGGGGCAATCGTTTTTACATTTTATCATCGCTTTTTTTCTCCTTTCATTTCTTTGAAAATATCGCTAACGGTTTTCTTCACCCAGTACGCCAATACAGGCAACAAGGGAAGTAACCATTCACCGCCGAACGCGAAATATCCGCGCTGTTTAGTTACTGCTTCCGATATTAACGGCGTGAACGCAACCGTCAGCAACTCGAATATTAACCACCTAAGTTTTGAATAGGTCATCTGTAAGTTCCTTTCTTAATCCCAATATTGGGTAAATTTCGCGGTCTTCTACGCTGTTTACGCAAGTCAACAGATAGTAGAAACAGGGATTTTCTTGTCCGATACGGTGTATTCGCTTCTTGCTCTGTTCAAACAATTCGCTTTTGTCTGTCGGCGTGAAGTAAATAACCTTGTTCGCTTTTTGCAAGTTCAACCCCATTGCCCCCGCCTGATACTGAACCAATGTCACCGCGTTTTCTTCCACTTCATAGGCGGTTAGGTCTTTCGTGTGTCCGTTCACTTCCGAAATTGGTTTCCCTAATTCGGCGGCTATTTGCCGTAACGCTTCAAGTTCAGCGTTAAAGTTGTAGAACACAATTACACGGTCATTCGTGCTTGCGATTAGGTCACGGAACGCGTCAAGTTTTTCAGGGTTAAAGTGTCCGCATAGCATACGGTCATACAACCGTTTTGTTAGCGTGGTATCTCCAATTAGTTCTTCGCCCCCTACTGTAACAACCTTTGACTTCTGAAAACGCTTGTAATCTTTGGTTGTTGAAATTAACTTTTCAATAAAAGTCTGTTTAGGTAATTCAAAGACTTCATCAGTTTTCAGAAATACCGCCCCGTGTTGACGCATTTTCGATTTCAAGCGTTCAACATTTTTATAGGGAATTTCTTTGTCAACAACGTTCATTGGAAAACCGCCGACTTCAATTTTCTTCCAATTCACATATTGCTTGTTATAAACTCTCTGACTTATCCCCCAACCAATCAAGTTCAGTTGCGCCCATAGGTTTTCATACTTCCCGCTTGTTGGCGTTCCTGACAGCAAAACCACGTTCAACGGGTTCATTTTCATAATGAACTTTGTCCGCTTTGCCTTTTCGTTCTGAATTTGCGAACTTTCGTCAAGAACAAGCGTGAAGTTTTCAAGGCTCAACATCTGTTTACGCCGAAATATCAAGTCATAATTGATAACCATAATACACGGCTCGTTCGGATTGCGTTCAAACGCTTCCCAATCATCTTTGTTCCACTTCGTACAATCGTAAATCATTCCGAATTGCTGTTCAAAGTTATATTGAACAAAGTGGTCTATCCAGTCTTGAACCTTTGACTTTTGGCAAACCGTCAGCACAATCCGACCGTCAAGGTGTCTTGCTTTCTCCGCACCGACAAACGTTTTTCCTAATCCCATATCAAGGTAATAGGCAACCCGATTGTAAGCGGCGGTTTCGTCAAGAATTCGTTGTTGAAAGGGGAACAAGGTCATAGCTGTTCACCCCTCTATCTCTTTTCCGCACCACGGGCAATGTGTTATTTCGTATTCGCCCCTAAGTTCACTATTGAACTCTTTGCCGCAAGCGTCACACGCGCCGAACGGCGGTTCTTCCGCAAGGTCAATGTGTATCTTCGCTATTTCGACCGCAAGCCGCGCCGTTATCTTGAACTTGTCAAGCCAGTTTGAAATTAACTGTTCAAACCCACCCAAAGAATACAAGTCCCATTCATAGGAAACTTCAATTTCGCGGTCTTTCGTTCGGAAAAACGTCAGAGAATTCGCGCTTGCGCCAATCGGGGTAAGTGTGAAAACGTGGTTCGTAGAAAAGACTTCGGCGTTGCCCGACACTTCGGCGTTGCCCCACACTTCGGCGTTGCCCCACACTTTGGCGTTGCCCCACACTTTGGCGTTGCCCCACACTTTGGCGTTGCCCGACACTTTGGCGTTGCCCGACAACCACGCCTTTTCATCGTGCGAAAGGTTCTTTTCGCTTTCGACATAGCCACCTAAGTCACCCGCCTTGACTTCCTCGCCTGTAATCGTTTCAAACGAAATCAAGGCGCGGATTTGGAACAGTTCACGACCGAACCAATTGATTTTCTTTTCCGTGGTCAGTTCGTACTTTTTCATACCTGAATACCCCCTATATATTCATAAAATTTCTTCGGGCTGATATGGTAACTGAATTTATCGCCCGTCATCTTGACCGCGAACCCAAACGGGGCTTTCCCCAATTGAAGCGATACGCGAACAAATTGTTTCGACTTACCCATTAAACGGGCGGCTTGCTCTACGGGCAAGTTCCGCGCCCCGTTAGGGTTTTCGCTTGCGTCCGAACAGGACGTTAAACCGTCAAGGAACGCAACCGACACTTCCAACGCGTCAGCAAGTTTCTTTTTCGCCTTGTCATTCGGTATGGTCTTACCCGAAAGATATTGACTTATTCCCGATTTCGACAAGCCCGTTAGCGCGGCAAGTTCGGATTGCGTGATGTTGCGCTCGTCCATAGCGCGTTTCAAATTTTGATTGAACATTGTTCATTCTCCCTCGCTTTCTGCATTGCTCGTGTCTTTACAAGACACAACATCAGTAAAAAAAATCTGTTCCAGTTCATAGGCGGCTAAATCATAGCGTTCGCGGATTTTTCCAATTTCGGATTGCGTAAACATCGCCCCTTGCCAACTGTTCAACTTCGCTGACAATCTACCGACCGACAAACCTATTGCTTTTGCCAACGTTTCAGTAGTATCACCGAACAGCTTCATTTTACTTACGAACATATTCTTGTTCATAGTTGCCCCCCCCCCTTAATTTTGGTTTATTCGTTTCGTTCATCGCTACACCTCATTTCTTCGTAATCCCTCAATGAACTGATTAATCCGTCAAAATCTTCTTCCCCGCCCAATATGTCAGCTAAATCACGGACGGTTTCAATCGGACAATCGTATTCATCGGACAACAATTGTAAGTAATCTTCACGGCTTTCATAGCCGTTTTCTTCGTAGATGTTCATTAAAACATCTCCTTTCGGTTTTAATTTTCAAGGTACGCAAGGCGGGGTTTCCCGCGACCGCCCAATTCGGGCGGTTTCGACCGTGAACCCTCGCGGTCATCGTCAGGCGGGTTAATGGTTTTCTTTGTAGAAGTGGTTAGCTTCGTCTTCTGTGTCAAAGTAGTTCCTATAAAGGTCATACTTGACTTGTTCCTTGTTCACGTCATCGGGCTTTTGCTCTGCGTCAAGTTTACCGATACGCGTTGTTGCTTTTCCGCTGTCGAACACTTTTTGTTCAACGTAATAATAAGTCTTCATAGTATACTGTCCTTTCTGCGTTTTAACGTGCGCTACCACTTTCATCTTGCGGGGGTTTTGCCGCCCCCGCTCGGCTATTGTTATTCACTCTTTTTCAAAGTGTCCTAATCTATCCCATTCTTCAAAGTCATCACGTCCGAAATCGTTACTATACCAACGGTTCAAGCCGTGATGTGTTTCGCCGTGTTCCTTATCCCAAAAATGCCAACCGTTCAAGCCGTATTCCCCCATTCGCGCCCCGATAATCATTTCATACAGGGGTTCGCCGCTTGCGTTTACCTCGCCCGTGTTCTCATATATCCCGCAAAGGTAAACATCTTCTTTCTTGCTTTTGACCGCTTTTTCAAGCGTTTTCATCGCGGCGGTCAAATCCGTTTCCGTCATCGCCTTTGTGTATAATTTGAAGTCTGCCCTTGCTCGACCGTCAATGTAGGCTATGAACTTTGGGAAACGCGCCTTTTGCGCTTGCTTCGTTACGTTACCTTGCTTGTCGAATGTCTTAATCATAGTTTGCTCCTTTCTGCCTTTTAACGGGGGCTAACCCTTAATGCTGTTGCTTATCTCGACCTTGTATCTTTATTATAGCAGGTTGTTTGTGTCTTGTTAAGACCTTTTTTCAAATTTTTAAGAAAAGTTTTTTTGAAGTCTTGACAAGACATCTAAACCTTGATTTTATTGACTTTCTTCAAAGTCAACGTCGCAATCGGCGCATTGAATGTGTACTTCCTTTGTTGCTCTGACGATTACACCGCATATCGGACAAACATACTTTCGGGAACTCTGCGACTTACCGCCTGAACCTAATTTAAGTTCCTTTTCGCGGTGTAGGTCAAACGCGCTTTCTTCGCCGTATTCAGCTTTCAACCATTCAAGGCTTTCATCAGTCAGCGCGGTTTTGTGATAACCGCTTTTCCCTTTTTCGACCGTCAACCCGTGGGCTTCGGCTGTCCGCTTGAATTCTTTGTTGTGGTATGTCCCGCCGCGTGAACAATCTTTCACGCCATCCCGAACGTTCATCAGGTGAACCATTTCGTGAAGAAGCGTTCCCGCCGTTTCAGCGAATGGGCGGTTCAGGCTTTCGGAACAAAGGTTGATTTCGTAATAACCGCCGTCTTCACCCGATTTCCACGCTTTCCAAGTAGTACACCAACCGTATGTTGTCCACCCCTTGCGTGTTCCCCTATCGGGAACGACTGTTATAACAGGGCGGTCAAGCGTACCACAGAACCAATGATGATTGAACTTGTCAAACATTTCTTCAAGCCGTTCAATCACTACTTTCAAACTCGCGTTATTCATTGAAATCCCTCACTTTCTTGTCGCTTATTTCGACCTTGTGTCTTTATTATAACACAAGATTTGTGTCTTGTCAAGACCTTTTTTCAAAAAAATTAAAAAAAGTTTTTTAGGTACTTGAAAAAGCGTCTTGAATGTGCTATAATAGGACACAAGAACATTATAAAGAACATTCGTAAAGGAGAATTATTATGTCACGTACAGCTAACGGCGAAAAAAACCTTGTTATGGGTTGCCGCCTAAAATCATTGAGGGAAGAACGCGAACTAACCCAAGAACAAGTTGGAGCGGTCATCGGCGTTCAACGTTCAGCCATACGCAAGTATGAAAAAGGTGAAGTTGTCAACCCGCCGACTTCTTCAATTAAAGCCCTTGCGGATTTTTTCAGCGTGTCCACGGATTACCTTTTGGGTAAAGTTGAATGGAAGTCCCCCGAACAATATCAAAGCAAATGTGAACAATGGGATAAACTTCATAACCCAAATGGTAACCTTGCGAAAGGGGTAAAGCTGTATGAACTCATACAAAACATATATAAATACAATGCTTTTCCTGCCCCCCCCCCGATAAGACACAAGAGGATTTACAAGACACATACGGAAAATACGCTTATGTTATGCTTGAAGCCTTTGGTATGCTGAATGGTGACGGGCAAAAAGAAGCGTTAAAACGATTGGGGGAAATGCTTCAATGTCCCGAATACGCGCCAACGGTTCAAGACGGTTCAACTTCGGAACAAGATGTTTCGGTTAATCTTGAACCGCAAGAATAACGATAACGCAAGGCTTTCACGCGTTGGCGGTTCAAGGTTCAAGATACTTTTGACTTCTTTATATAAAACGTATGATTTTTTCACTATATGAAAAAAAGTAGTAAATATAAAGAATATAGGGGAAAACATCTTGACCTTGAACCGAACAGGGGTATAAAATCAGCGTGAACCCGCTTGAATACAGGATTTTCAGCGGTTCAAGATAAAATTCACGGTTCAAGATATTTTTGAACCTTAACATTCAAAATTTGAAAGGGGAATTACTATGTTCAGGAAGAAACAAGACGGTAAAGTTGTTGGTACAACTCTAATAGAGGGATTACCACGAAATCAAGGGGACAATATCATTGTTCGTCTTACCACCGAAAAGATGTTGCTAATTGCAACGTCAACAAAGGGAAATCAAGAATTTGAAATTGATTTTTCAAAACTTGATAGCGTTGAATATAAGTCCGAAACCGAAATGTCAAACATAGTTCAGCAATCCGCGCCGGGTATGATTATTGGCGCGGCAGCATTTGGTATCATCGGAGCTATGATTGGGGGACGTGTGAAAACAAAGCAAATTACAAATACTTCACACTTCTTAATCATCAACTATACATCAGGGGAACAAAAGCAAGTGGTTCTTCAAACGAATGACGGTAATAGCGCAAAGGCTTTATGTGATTATTTTAGAAGCCTAACGCCTGTATCGGGAAAGGTCAGCTTATGAAGAACAAATTCATCTACCAAAATAAAAAGAAGCCGCCCAATAACGGGCGGCTTTAATTTTTACATTGAATATTAACTTTCAAAAGGCGGTGATTTTATTAAACACCCTAACGGTTACGGTACGGTTGCCAAATTATCAGGCAATCGGCGCAATCCTTTTGTCGTTCGTAAAACCGTGGGTTGGAACGAAAAGGGACACCCAATTTATGAAACAATCGGCTATTACCCTACGCGGGAAACGGGCTTGATTGCTCTTGCGGAATACAACCAAAGCCCGTATGACGTGAACAAGGCTAAAATTACCCTTGAAGAATTGTTTACGCTTTGGGAAGAAAAGAAGTCCTCAAAACTCGGTGTGTCCAATCGCCAATCGTTGAAATCAGCGTTCAAGCATTGTTCAAAGCTGTTCAAGGTTAAGTATAAAGAAATTCGGTCATATCAAATGCAAGATGTGATTGATAATTGCGGTTGCGGGTACAGTACACAAGGCGCAATAAAAAATCTGTTCGGACACCTTGACCGCTTCGCGCTTGAATTAGATGTTGTGAACCGTTGTTATTCCGATTTGCTTACATCTGAACCAATCCCCGAAACGTCAAAGCGTCCGTTCACGGAAGACGAAATAACCGCGCTGTGGAACATAAGTGGCGAACCGTGGGTTGATAGTGTGTTGACGTTCCTTTACACGGGATTTCGGATTTCTGAACTTCTCGACATTCGGACGGCGAACGTCGATTTGAACGCTATGATAATCAAGGGTGGGACGAAAACCAAAGCGGGGAAAGACAGGCTTGTTCCTATCCACTCGCGCATTACCTCAATCGTCAAGGCGCGTCTTTTAGAGGGCGGGGAATACCTTTTTACCTATAATGGTAAACGTTGTTCTAATAGCCAGTATTACGTCTTGTGGAACGTCATAATGGAACGCATAGGCGCAGAACATACTGTTCACGAAACACGTCACACATTCCGTTCGCGCCTTGATAGTGTGGGGGCAAACAAACGGTGTATTGATTTGATAATGGGGCATAAGTCAAAGGACGTTGGGGAACGGGTTTATACTCACAAGACAGTTCAGGAACTAAACGCCGCCATTGAACTAATAACACGTTAGTAACAAGAAAAGCCGCAACCCCTGTATTTACAGGGGTTGCGGCTCGTCTGTTTATATTATACCATAAAAAAGTTCAATTTGCAAGCCCCCTTAAACCCTGATTGTTCAAGGTTCTTTGAACTTGCCGACCGTCTGAATTCACCCCAAAATCACACGCGTTAGTGACGGGTTAGTAACACGGATTTTCATCGCCTTTGCGTGTAATCAAGCGAAATCCAACCCGCGCCGCTTTTCAGCTTACCCCACTTTTTAGCCCCTGCGCCGTCTGCTTCCTCGACAATGGTGTAAACGCCCTTGTCTTTGATTGAACCGACAACTGCGTAATTCGTTCCTGCACCTTTTCTGATATTCAGTTCGGACGCTGTGACTTTCACCGTGTACGGCTCAAATTTAATTACGGGCGGGAGTTCAGGCGTTGACGGCGTGGTTGTTTTCCCCGCGAACTTGTCATAGTATGTTTGACCGTATCCCGCCCGTTTTGCCTTTACCGCTTCGCTTTGGTCTGCGGGTCTTTCGTAATCCAAAAGAACGGCGTTTGACGCGTCCAAAACTGAACACGCGGATTTTAGCGCGGCAACAACAGCGGTGTACCCCTGTAACTCTCTCCAAAGGAAATTTAGTTGCGTTATCAGGTCACCGACTGACGCACCCGCCGCTTTTGCGAAATCAAGTAACGCTTGCTTGCGCGTGTAGAACGTCCATTGTGCCAGCCCATACCCCGCGCCGTCTTTCACGAAATTTGTATATGTGCCATTGTCAACGGCTTTTGTGTATGCGTCATCGTTCAATCCCAATTTCGTTTCAAATGAATTTTGAAGATTTGTAGACTTCAACGCGCTTTCGGCGTACAGATTTCCCATAATTCCCGCAATAGCGAAATCATTCAAGCCTTTCCCTTTCAGGAAATTCCAAATGATTTCATCGTTTGCGCCTGTGATTATCGGCGGTGTTATTGTCATCGCCGCCTTAACATCGGCGCGAAATTGGTTCATTGTCAAGCCGAATTTCCCCCAAAGGTGTTCAGGGTCACCGTGATTTGACGCTATGCCACGACTGCACCCTTCTTTGTGGGATATAATCACGCCGTCACCCAACGGGTTAAGTTTGAAGTCAACGCATAGTTTAGCGAACAATTCAACCGCCGTTTTATACGTTCCCATTACGTGGGCTTTCGTGTTTTCGGGGTTATTGTCCGTGAAACTTGCCCCACCTGTGTACTTGATTGAAGCGGGTTCGGTCATCTCAACGCCGATATGGGTATTATTGCCGCTTCCGTTCGCGCCGCTTCCGCAATGCCAACCGCGCCAATTCCAAGGTAAGGTTTGGTAAACATTCCCCGCCGCGTCAATGAACCCGTGAACGCAAACTTGACTTCCGTTAGGCGTTGCTGTGTTCCAGTTCTTGATAAAGACTTCCGCTGACGGTTGCGAACAACCGACCGAATGAAGCATAAGCCCCTTAACGGTGATTTGCCTGTTCGCAATATAGCAATTGTTCTTTGTAAGAATACTTTCAACAATTTTCATTTTTAATCCCCCCCTTTGTTGTTCTGTTCAAACTGCGTCCCAAAGTAAAACCCTAACACCATAACAACCACGGTCATTACGGTGTCGGGGGTTATTACTCCACGTAAGGACAGAACAGCAAAAACGATTGTAACAATGAATGTCACAATCGTTTTTACATTTATTAAGTTCGCTAATTTATCGCCTATTTTTTTCATTCTTCTATCCTCTCTTTCACAAGGGTATCAATACGGTGATGTGCGGATTTTGTACTTTGTTCTATTGCCGCCACACGTTCAACAAGGGAAGTATAACGTTCCTCGTGTGTTTCAAATTTGCGGTTCAGGTTGTCCATACTTGACTTGATATAACCAAGTTCCGTAAGGATTGAACCCATTTCACGACCGCTTGAAGTGTCATCGGTTTTCGCATTACGCCGCAAGGCGAAAAAGCCAAACGCAACAGCACAAAGCGGCGAAAGAACCGCCAAAATTTCACCTACTGTCATAATTAACCCCTCTCTTTCGTCCAACCGTAAACGCTCGGTTGCCACACGTTACCGTCAATATCAGACACCCATATTTCGCCCTCGAACGAAACGCGGTCACCCTTGTTATAAGCGTCTGACGCGCCTAACGGTTGCGTCCAAATAGGAACGCCGCTGTCTGTGAACCCGATTTTCTTGTACAAGGACGGTGAACTTTCGGGCTTCCATTCGTCCGCGCTTGTGTGCGCCTGAATGACGGCGTAAAGCTGTGTTTCGCCGTCCGCGTTGTTCCCGTACTTGAAAATCTCATCGACCGCGTAAGCCTTGCCGATTTTCCAATCAGGGTACAAGTCCGCGATTTGCATTTTCTCGCTGTCCGTGATGTTCAGGTTTTGCCCGACCAAACGGAACAGCGCGTTAATCTGCTGTGCCAAATAGGTTTTGTCGCTCATTTAGTTCACCCCCAATATCGCGTTTAACAGGCTCTCTGTTTCCGCGTTTCGTTCGGACATCAATTTGATGTACTCGTCTTTGTCGTATTGAACTTCGTGATACTGATACTGTTCCGTTCCGTCTTCCGTTTCAACGGGTTCAATGTCGGTATGAACATATACCGTATCTTTTCCGACCACAAGGGGTACAGCTTGCGCCGCGCTTCCCCCAACAATGCCTATGTCTTTCATATTGCTACCGCCTTTCCTTTAATTTTGGTTTGTTAATAGTAGTCAATCGCCGCTTGTATTGGGGCAATATATTTTTGAGAAAGCCTGAAACTGTCACACCACGTAAGCCAACCTTTGTAAGAGTTGACCGCGCAAAAATCTGTGTAACGTACAGGCTTAAAATTTATCACCCTCTTTCGGATTAGTTTCATCTTCGCCTTGAACCGTTTGCAAGACGATTTTCTTAACAGCTTAAAGCCGTAGAAATGCCGATAACCGACAAAATCAACCCCGCGAACCGCCGTAGGGAAAATCTGCCAGTTATCTTTTATTTTCAACTTCAAATTAGTTGTTAAGTATGTGTTCATTCGCGCCCGTAGACTGTGTAAAAAATCTTTGGACGCGTGAAGTATAACTACATCGTCCATATACCGAATGACGTATTTCACTCCTTGTTCTTCCTTTAACCAATGGTCAAAGTATGCAAGGTAAAAGTTCGCCAAATACTGTGACAGATAAGAACCAATTGGAACGCCTTTTCCATTCGGCATACTGTCAATAATTTTGAATAGTATTTCAAGTAGTTCAGGGTCTTTGAACTTCTTTTGAAGTAAACTTTTCAAAATCCCGTGGTCAATGGACGGGTAGAACTTGCTGACGTCTATCTTCAAGCAATATTGCGTGTTCGGAACGTCTTTCATATAGCGGTCAAGAAGTTTAGACGCTCTGTGTATGCCCCTATTCTTCAATGACGCGCAAGTGAAATCTGTGAACACTTCAAGAAACACGTGTTCGATTTGAAGCATAATAGCCCATTGAATGATACGGTCAGGGAAATAAGGCAATTTCATTAGCTGTCTTTCTTTACCCTTGTCGCATATCATCTTTATTTCGTACTCGCTCACCTCGTAGGCGTAGTTCAACAATGTTTCCTGAATTTGAAGTAAATAATGGTCTTCGTCAGCGTTCACCATTTTCACCTCTTTGTAATACGCTTTGTCTTTTCTCGCGTTTCTGTGGGCTTGACGTAAATTTTCAAGTTCACATACTTTGCCGTAAATGTTTCCGTATCGTTTCATCAAATCCCCCTTTGATGTAGGATTTTAGCCGAACGTTCAACCGCTTTCGCGTCTACTAATACAGCTTTGCGGATTGTTATGTTTTGCCAAGCGGCAGGGCGATTAAGGCGGGTTGTTGCGTTGTTCTTTACATTTGCTGACCGCTGATGTTCGTGTTCACATTCGACGTGGAATTATTCACATTAAGCATAAACACTCCCGTATTCGCGCTATTACTCCAATTACTGCCGAAATAGGGTAGATAACTCGTGTTCAAATTCGTGTTATCTGTGGTTTTTTGCTTTGTGACCTCTCACACAAACTTAATCGCCCGTATTCATTTTTGGTTATAAATACATCAGCCGACCGCCGAAGCTCGCGCTCACATTCGACGCGGAAGAATTCACAAGAAGCATAAACACCCCCGCATTCGCGCCATTACCCCAATGACCGCCGAAAGAGGGCAGAAAACCCGTGCTCAAAGCCGCGTCATCCGCGAAATACGTTGAACTTGAACCGCTAACTTCTTTCGCAATGAACCCCGTTTCTGTTGTCCCTTGCGGTTTGCTCATATAGTTCCCGATATTCGCGGTTGCTCCCTGTCCACGGCTAACATAGTTCGCACCTGTGTCATTGAAGTTTTGGAACGCTGTCAAGATGTTTCGGCTTGCGTCACAAAATAGCCCGTCAATCCAGTTGTAAATATTACCCCAAAGGTCTTCAATACCAAAGCATTTAACCCTTGAAGTAGTGGACGTTGAACCGTAGAACATTCCGTTCGTGTTTGTGCCGCCTGTGTTCACTAACGCCGTCCCGCCTGTATAACCCTGTCCCAAAGCTGTTTGACTGTCAAGGTTTTTGAATCGAATGACAAACAACGCTTGAATTAGGGTCAGCGCGTAGAAACTCATTTGGTCATACCCTGAACCGTTCGCCTGTGCCGCCGTCCTGAACGCGCCGATTGTCTGTGAAACTGTCGGCGCAACACCACTAATGGAACGTAATTTACTTGAAACGATTTGCCCCTTGTACGCACCCATATACATATTGGATTTGTCACCCTCATTAACACGGGTATGCGCGTAATAGTGAAAACCGCTCTTGTTCGGGTCATCTGTAACCTTGATTGTCAACGTGTTACCGCTTGTCGCGATTGCTACGCCAACTTTCGGGAACTCAATCATCACATCACCCGCGTTCCCGCTCGTAATGTCGGCGGCTGTTCCGTCCGCTTTTTTTGTGAAGTCAGACGGGTTCAAGTAATATTGAACAACGCCGTTTTTCAACACGCAAGGTTTAATGTCCTTGAAAATCGCTTGACTATCCCAACTCGAACTTGCCGCCGTCATTCCTACCGCGTCATCGGTATAGGTTACCGCCGTTGACGGGTTAGAGTTCGCAAGGTCAATCGACACGCCGAACGTCTTGAACGGTTGCGGTGTTCCTGAAATTTGGTTTGTCGTATTAGTGTTGACCGCGTTTGTCGCGCTTATCGGGAACAGCTTGTAATAATATAGCGTTCCGTTCGTCAACCCGCTATCGGTATAACCGTTTTGATATTGGTTGCGAACGGTGTTTGTCAAAACAAGTGTTCCGTCCGTGGGGCTTGTCGGGTAACCGCCAACCTTGCGGACAAGTTTTGTTGCCGCCCATTGTGCAAGTGTAGTTCCCGAAACAACCGTGTCATCGGGGTCTTTCCAACTGATTTTCAACTGCGCATTACCGACTGTAACCGCAATATTGGTACAATCGCCCGTAGGAATACCCCCGCCCCCCTCGTCTGCGTCTTCCCAATCTGAACCGTTTAGAACTTGAAGTTTTCCGTCCCAATACCTGATACCGTGAACGCCCTGTTCGGTTGAAATCAAATTGGTAATGTGTCCGTTAATCGCTGTTCCCGCTTTGGCGGCTACGCTGTCATTAAGAACCTTTGCCGTTATCGTTCGCGCCGTGGTTGCCGTCCCTGTATCGGCTTCTGTTTGCGTCATCGCGCTATACGTTGTATCAGCGTCCGTAATGTCATTACTTCCAACCTGATTAAAATACGTGCCGTCATAGAAGTACATTACAACGCCGTTCGCCGCGCAATATGCCGCACCCGTACCGCTTGCTCCTGTCGGCTGTTGACCGCCAAGCCTGATTTGCTTCGCTCCACCGCCGTTAAGGTTTAGTGTTGGGCTATTTGCCGTGTTCCCGCCCGTATACGTGACAATCACAACGTCACCCGTTGCAATGTTCACACCGTCAATCGTTACGATTTTAGCGGCTGTTCCCGCCGCTGTCGGGCAAACTCCCGTGTACAAATTGGGCTTGTTCGCGCTATCACCACCGTTTACCTTGATATTGCCGCTTGTCGTACCAACGTAAAGTTCGCCCGTATCTGTACAAAATCCGGGTTCGCCCTCGTTCAGCGTGGGTAAATTAGCCTTTAACCCACGGTAAAATTGAATTTTTCGTATTCGTGCCATTAGAACGTCCCCCCGTCAATCGTATCGACCGCCGCCGTTACGGTGTCTTTGATAATTTTCGCGGTTATCAACTTACCCGTTGTTTCTGTTCCCGTGTTAACTATCTCTTGTGTTAGCGTGGTGTATGTCGTGTTCGTGTCGCTGTCAATATCGCCGACAAGTTCCCATTGTGTGCCGTCATACACCAATTCGACCATTCGCGTATTCGTCAACTGTGCCGCCGTAATCGCCGCGTTGCGGTAATATATCGGCTTTGCGCCTGTGCTGTTCACGTTCAATGTCGGGCTTGCCGCCGTATTAGCGTTTGTAAAGCTAACAAAGCACCATTCACCCGCCACCAAATTAACAAGCGCGGGAATAGTCACTTCCTTTGCGACTGTCGCGGCGGCTGTCGCACAAACGCCGTAACGGTCATTTCCGTTACTAATCATTACGTTTTTCGTGCCGTCACCCACATACAAATTGCCTGTGTCAAGGGCAAATGCGGGTTCACCCGCTTGAAGCGCGGGTAAATTCGCGGCGTTACCGCGTCTTAATTTAATGGTTGCCATTACTGATTACCTCCGTCAGTTTCTAAATTTTGGTGTGCTTCCGCGTCTGTGTCGTGCGTGTCAATCGCGTTGTTTATGCCGTCAATAGTGATGTTTTGGTGTGCAAGCGGATTAGCGTTGTGGGCTTCAATTGCTACCGCAACATCATCTTCCCAACTTCCACAATCGCCGTTGACAAGTGCCGCGTCAAGAATATCCATATTGCCGTTGAAATCGTCAACGTCATAGAAATCCGTTTGCGCGGGCTTTTTCAAGTTTAGATTTGGCGTGAAATAAGCCATTAAGTTATACCCCCATTTCTTAATTCGTGTTCAATTCGCGTTCCAAGCTGTTCTTGCGTAAAGACTTTCAAGGTTTTGTGCGTGTTCCACGTTATTTCAAACGGGTATGTACGCAACTGCCATTGTGTATAATCCTTGAAAAATCCGTGCGTAAAGGATTTCAGCTTGTAATGTTGGTTGAACTCAATTGACAGTTTGATAACAAGGTTTGCGGGAACAACCCGTTTTAACATTGTTTCAACGTCATTGAAGTTATTCATCGCGGTTAGTTGTACCAACACTTCAAGTTCATACAATTCGTGCCGCAACGTCATCTTGTAACCATTTCTTCCGCATAACTCGTTAAGAATTTTTTCAAGCATACGGTAAGTATACGGTAATTGTTCCGCTAACCGTGAAAGGATTGTGAACTTCCTTTCGTCAAGCGTGTATGTCGCTTTGGGAATAATACTTAAAATCTTTTCCCAACGCCGAACGCCGTATTCTGTCGAACTCAACACGAATTCATTGTTCAATGCGTCTTGAATACCGACAAACAGCGTGAATATTTCAGGTTGTTCACCAAACATCAACGCTTGATATTCCCGAACCTCTTTTAAGACGTTCGGCAAATATCCGATTAGGGGTCTGTCTTCGTAATTACCCATTTGTCACCGCCCCCCTAACCGCTATGTTGTTTACTCCAAGCGTCAGGTTAGCGGCTTCGCCGTTTAAGGCGGTATTCTGAACGTCAAGAACGCCCGTCAAACTCAAAATTCGTATTTCAATTTGACTAACCCGAACAATCAATGTTGCGTTCGGGCTATCTCGCCATTCAACTTTATCCCACCCCACCGCTAATTCGGTGAAATAATCGTCAATCGCCTGTTCAACATACGGTTGTATTGATTGCCAGTCCCAACCGTCTTTGAACGTAATATTCAAATGAACATCAACCGTTTCAGCGTTTACGCCCTCGACCGTTACAACGTGTCCAATCGGTGCAACACCCATTCCCACGCCTTGATTTGGGATTGGGTCAATAGCCGTTTGAACCGCGTCAATCAGCGTTGTTGACGGAATGTGAAATTGACTGTCCACAATCACTAACTTCACCGTCCCGCCGCCCTGCCAAACGGGATAGACTTTAACGCCGCCCACGCCCTGTAAAGACAAGGTTTTTTCAACATAATCTTGAATATTCCCGCCGTATGCTTGCGCGTTCAGACTATCAAAGTACCTTCGTCGTAAATGTTCGGTGTCTTCTTCATCTTCGGCGGGAATAAGAACATCAGTCAACCGTGCAAAGGTCAACCCCTCGACATACTCAATCGGAATTAACGCGCCGCTTTCCAAGTTGCCGATATTCCCCGACGTTTCGCATTGCATTTGAAACGCCCGAACATCGGCGGTACTGTCTTCAAGCGGCGCAACTGTGATATAGTTCAATTTGTTCAAACTATATCTTGAACCAATCGGAACATCAATGTTGAATTCGCCGCGCCTTGTCGCAAATGTCGCGGGTTCAACAGTTATTCCGCGTTCCTTACAACGTCTAATTAAAAAATCCCGCGTTTCCGTGTCCGCGAAACTCTCATTTAAGACGTTATCAAGTTCAATATACATTTGCAAAAGTTCAACGGCGGCGGGGGCTAATGCCGTTCGAATTACCGAACCCTCGCGGGTATCAATTCCGATACTTCGCGAACGCGCCCATTCCTTTATTCTGTCAAGCATACGGTTTAGTATGACTTCGTAAGTAACACTTTGATATAACATCAGAAATTCACCCCCTTTTCAATCGGTATGTCACCGAATTTTGTATGCGCCGTGAACGTAACAAGCAATTCACCTTTGCCGACTACGAACCCGAAATTATCAACGGCGTTAATCCGCGTGTCATTTAACAACGCTTCTTGTATGCGCCGTTTGACTTCGGGTATTACCCACGAAATAGGCATACCAAACAAATCTTCAAGTTCAATCCCATAATTCCACGAAAATATAACGTATTGGTAACGCTCTGTTCGCAAAATCAAGTATATCGCTTGTTCCATTGCCTGTAAGCTGTCCGTGTACCCGTAACAAACTTTGTTGTCCTTGTCAAGATAAAATGTGTATGTCGGAACTTCAACAAACTCAATATCTTGACTTAACAGCGGATTAACAGTTGGTAACATAATTTACACCCACTCCCCATTTACCGCGCTTCCCGTTCGACTGACAAAATCGACCACATACCACTTTTGACTTACGCGTTCACAAGCCAAAAGCACCTTGTCACCGACCACAAGCCCGTTGTGAACAAGGTACTTTTTACGGTTCTTGTATTCGTGCAAGTGTTGTGTGGGTACAGACGTACCCCCGCCCGTGTACGTGTCAATGACGGCATGAATATGTTCCGTTTCTAACTCTGTTTTGTGCGAAACGCTCATATCAACGTAATAATCGGTCACGTTCCGCGTCAAAATCAGTTGGTCAGGTTTCAAGGTTAAGTAATCGTTAATCTTGATATTAGGCGCGGTTGAAACAACTTCACCCGTCATCACCCACGATGGGCGTGTATCTTCATCAACTCGCTTAATAAAGTCCATAATTAGGTACTGTTGCCCCCCTTGCATACGCGCAAGTAACAGTTCATCGCCCTTTCTGAACCCGTGCCACATTTCGCCGTCAATCGTAAAGTCAAGCGAATATTCTTTCACATACTGCCCGATTATAATGAATTCTTCGGTCAGTAGTAACTTTTGGTCTATGTCAAGTTCAAACGGTTTCACGTTCTTAACTTTCCCGAACACTAACGTCACGGGGTTAGACGCGTCAACCGCTCCCATTGCGCTTTGTTTCATCGCGGAAACAATCTTTGTAAAATCAGCCAACGAATTCACCCCCTCGTAACGTCAAATTCATATAGTGTTCACTTTCATAAAACGTATGAACACACTTTTCAACAAGCATATAATTATTAACGCTAATGTCCCCCAACGCCAACTTAATCACAATCAAGCACCCCGCCCGAATTCGCGTATCACCAAAGGCTTTTGTAATTTTCAGCTTGCGGGTTTTCGCGTTGTACAAGGACAACAACGCCGCCGCTTTCGCTTCGCCGTTTTCGCCTTTTTCAAGGGTATCAAAGTATTGAAGTATCCCCCAATCGCTAATGTGCTGTCCGTCTTGCACAATGTAAATGTCACGCTTGCCCGTTTCTTCATTCTCAAATGACAACTTAACCTTGTTATAGGTTTGGTCATCAATCGTTGACGAATATTCAAAGTTTTCACCCGTTTCTTCGTCAATCAGCAAGCCAACTTTCATACTGTCAAGCGATTTCAAAGTTAGCTTGCCGAAATCGTCATACAAGACAAACATTTTCTTTCTGTTAGTAAGTTCAAGGTCAAGCGCGTTATAAATTATGTCGAACAAGGAAGTATTATCTTCAACCCTTGTTGGTATAGTGTAACTCGTTCCCTCGACCGTCCCCAACCGCAAGCCAAAATCACCCGCGACCATTTGAATAACTTCGCTTGCGGTCTTGTTTTTGTAAATGTACGTGTCCTTGTTCATAAGATAACGTAATTGGTCATACGCAACAACGCTAATGTGCTGTTGCTTGTCACGTTTCTTTGTGAATACGAACCCGTAAAACATTTTAGCGTCATCTACTGTCAGACGAACGGGGTTTCCCTCTTGAAAATCAAGGTCTTTATCTTTGATAACGGTGAATTCAAGTTTTCCCGCTACCCCGCGCCGTTCGGTTGTCCACGTTACGCCGTCAACGGTAACGGGATTTTGAACTTTCCCCTTGTTATCAATGATTAGTTCAAATTTCATTGAACATTGAACCCCCTTTCTTATGACGGCAAAATGAACGTTTGATTGGGGTAAATCGTGTATTTCGTGTTCCCCGTACCTTTGTTCCTCGCGTCAATTGTTTCTTTGTTAAGTTCATAGATTTCAGGGTAACGACTTCCGTCACCAAGATTTTTTTGCGCTATCGCCCACAAGCAATCACCTTTAACAACCGTGTGCGTTTGCTTCGTGGGCGGGTTTTCGGCGGGTCTTTGCGGCTCTACTGTTGCGGTAACTTTCGGTTGTGTCGGTGTCGGCTCTTTGATTTCGACAACCTTTGTTCCGTAAGTTTTGTATTGCCGTAAGCTAATATCAACCGATACGTCAAAGCCTTGTTTCGCGTCATCATTGATTTTGTAATCCTCTAACGCAACTTTAATGTTCGTGTCAAATAGCACCGTTCCATTCGGCAATACACGCGAAACAATTAATTGAAACGGTAAATACTTCCCTTTGCTGTCGGTCTGCGTTTTCAGCCGCTCCAACTCATCAAGGAACTTTGACGCATTGACGAACCCGCCGCCATATTGGGCGAACGGATATTTCAAATTTGGCAATAATGCCGTAAATGAAATGTCCGTAAGCCCTGCCTTTTTCAAAATGTTTATTTCGCCCTCGTTTATCAGCATTAAAGTCTTGTTCTGTCCTGTTATCTTGACTGTCAGCTTTGACGGGGCAATTGGTAACCTTGTTTTATCAAGGTAGAAGTCATACGCCATTATTCGTGTACCCCCTCGGCTACGGTCAATAACGTTTCTTCTACGCCGTCAGCAATGTAATCAATGATACCGTCCAAATCCATTTCAGACGCAACATTATTTGTCACACCGCCGAATTCAACCGTGATTTCTGCCGTTGTGAACCGATTGATTGTGTCGCGTTCGGCAATATCGCGCCACAACTTTAATTCTTCTTCGCTGTAATCGGCTTGTTTTGACGTGTTCGCGTCAATGTTCCCCACGCCACTTTCAATTGCGGACGGGTCAAAGGTATATCCCGCGCCGTAATCGTCAGCTGTTGGAATGTTGGACGCGAATAATGAAGCGGGGTCAAAGTTTCCAATCGCTTCATCGACCGCTTCACCCGCCGCATATCCCGTATTCCACGCGTCCCCGTATTCCCAACGCTTTAATCCCATTCCCTCAACAGACAAATCTAATTCGTCTATTATGTTTTGGTAGTTCTCATTCGGCGCATATTCGGCAACAGCCGCGTCAGCCATATCCTTTAAGCCTGAACGCCACCCCGCTACCGTGTCAGCCATATTTGAACCAAACACAAAATCAAGCGCGGACGCGATTTTTTGAAGTATCGCAAGCACACCGTCAGCCATTCCCTGAAACATATAAATGATTGAAGAAATAGGGTTTGTGAACACGTTTCCAATGAAGTTCGCAACCCTTATAAACGGGTTAATCAAGGCTTCTATCACGCCCAAAACCAATTCAAGCAAGCCCAAAAACAAATCCCATAGGAACGCGCCTAACACGGCGAACGCACCGAATATTACGCCTGTTGCGCTTATGGACGTTCCCGCCACCTTGTTTATAATCCCTATGACAAGGTAAATCGCCCCGATAATTGCTATTATCGCAAGGATTATCCACGTCAACGGGCAAGCAAGCAACGCCGCATTTAACCCGTATTGCGCCGCTGTTTGCGCGAATGTCGCACCTGTGGACATAGCTGTTGCCGCCGCGTGAACACTTTCACGCAAAGCCGCTATTGCTTTCAATCCGTTTGAAATTGCTTGAACCGTATTGTACACCGCCAAAATTGCAACGTAGGCGGTCATCACCGCGACAACCGCCCCAATAATCGGGGCTAACCAACTCCAATTATCGCTTGCGAACTGCGCTATTGCTCCAATCATATCAAAAATCATCATCACTATTCCCGCAACAACGACAATAGAGTTAATGACATTATCAATGAACACTTGAAACGCGGGGCTATTCGCTATTTCGTTCAACTTGTTCAACATCGGTTGAAACGCCATAATTGCCTGATTTTTAATGCTTGTCGCAACTTGCCCGAACGTTTTAGGCATTTGGTCAAACCGTGCGTTCGTTTCGTCTGCCGCTGATAACATCGCGGCTTTGACAACATCGGCGGTTAATTGCCCCTCTTGCGCCATTTCTCGAATTTTCCCAATCGGAACTTCAAGATAATTCGCTATACTCTGAATAACCGTAGGGGCTTGTTCAAATATGCTATTAAGTTCATCGCCGCGTAATACCCCCGAACCCATAGCCTGTGTAAGTTGTAACATTGCATTTTTTATGCCGTCCGCATTTGTTCCTGCAATGATAAATTGCTTGTTCAATTGCTCTGTGAACGCTATTAGTTCATCGTTTGAACTGAACGCGTCACCCGCCATTAACCCCATTTTGGAAACGCTATCAGCCATAACCTGATATTCGCCGCGTGAACGTTGCGCCGCAAGGAATATCTTGTTTTGTAGGTCTTGCGTTGTCTGTAAGCCGTCATTCATCATATCAAGCCGCGCCGTTGTCTGCGTCATCTCATCAGACAAGTTCAACACGCCTTTAATGGTCTGAATTGTTGCGTAAGCCGCAACCGCCGCGCCGATTTTTTTAACCAAACCGTCAGCCGCCGCGCCCCCTTGCCGAACGCTATTGTTAAAGTTATTTTGCCCCCGCGTCATTTCCTCTATGGTTTCTTGTGTCAAATTGAAATGCTGTTGAAGCTGTTCAACGTAAGCGTTCGCGTTGTTCACTTGATTTCGCATTTCATTCAAGGAACTTGTGTCAATGTCGGCGGCATTTTCAACAGCGTTAAACCGATTGACCATACTGTTTATTGAATTGGTGATTGACATTATAGGCGCGGTCATTTGGTCAACCAATCGTAAGGTTGTGGCAATACCTGTTGACATATTCGTTCACGCTCCTTTCACGTGCAAAGCGGAAACGGAACTTTGAAAATTAACTTTCAAAATCACCGTTTCCGCTTACCGCTTCGTTTTACTTTGTCCGCTTCTTGCTTGTCGTGCTTCACTTTTAGTTCGGTTGACGCAAAGTAAAACGCTTTCACGCTTTGGTCTGCGTCAAACCATTGTTCTAACTCGGACGGTGACCAATGCAATTTCTGTATTGCGAAATGTACAAAATTTGCTTCTGCGTCCCCGTCCTCTATTAGTTTTTTGCTTCGTCAATGTCTTCCTGTAACGAAACATTGAACCCGTTGAACTGCTGAATGAACATTACAAAATCGTTCCATTCGCCCGGGTCATCAATCATTTCCTTGATAAGGTTTTCAGGCGTGTTTACGCCGTAACTATCTTGAAGTTCGGCGTTGCAAAGGTCAGGCGAAACAACAGACGCGGCAACTAACTTTGCGATGTAAGCCGTGGTGTTGATTTTGTGCCTGTAAACGTTGGGCTTGCCTGTAACGGGAATTTCCCGTGTGCAAGCGTCCTGTAACTGCTCATTTTCCTTTGTGGAAATGGGCTTTATCTCCCATTTCAGCGCGTCACCGCTTTCATCGCAAAGGCTCTTTGTCGCGGCGAAAAACGCGTTGGTCTTCGTGGTTTTGTTCTTTTTGAGGAACAAGGATAAATCTGACATAGTATTTTATACTCCTTTTCTGTTTTATTACATACCCTGTAATTCGGTGAACTTTTCGGGTAAATCCCAACTTTCAAACGTTCCCGACAATTCCTCATCAAGAAGTTCGTCACCCGCTGTAAACTTCGCAAGCGTGAAAGTTTCACACAAGCAATCGTGGTGAATGATTGTTTGCCGACCGACCGCGCTTGTGGGGTCTTCATTTGTCACCTGAATTTCAAAGTACGGCATAACGCCCGTTTTTTGGTACGTGTCCGCGATTGTGCGGAAATGGGATTGGTTGTAATGTGCTGTCGCGCTCCAAGTACCCGTTCCCCCTGCGGCTTTATGTCCAAATCCAACTTTACCCAAAACGGGAACTTCCGTAATGTTCACGTCCCATTTGCTTTCAAATTCGGTTAAGGTCATAAAGTTCAGCCGCCGCCCGTCAATCGTAACAAAACATTCGGCTAAACTGCCATACACCGCGTCTTTCGCGTTCATTCTTGTATTATTCAAAGCCATTTAGATTACCCCCTTTCTTATGCTACTGTGACGGTCATATACAACTGTTCCATTGCATTTACGACCGTCACAAGGTCACTAACCACAACCGCCCGTTTCGTGTTGCCTTGTTCAACCGTTATATCCTCACCGTTGAAATTCTCAATAGCGCGAATTTCCTGTAACTGTTCGTGGTGTTTGCAAATGTCCGACCAAAGCGAAATACGTCCTGATTGGTCATTAGGAACAACACCAAGATACCGCGTATTGAAGATAACGGCAATATCATTAGCAATTTGGTCAATGACGCGGATTGTCTGATTTGCCTTGAAAATCTCGCCTTTTTCAAGCGTGGTATTTACAAGACTGTTAATGTCGGTCAAGACGCGTATAGTATCGCCCACCCTGTGGAACGCGAATTTACCCGTCTTGATTGCGTTTTCAAGCTGTGTCTGCGTGTAATTGACATCAACCCCGAATTCGCCGTTGTAAACCTTATTCGTTGCCGACTTGTTCACTTCTGTTCCCGCGATTACGCCCGTCACCCAATAAATAAGCGAATACTGTTCCGTACCTACATCGGTTACGGGGTTCATCACGTTCACAACACCCTCATAGTCTGCGGCGTTATCATACGTCACGCATTGGAATTTCACGCCCTGTTCATCGCGCAAACGCATATTGAACGCTGTGAACAATCCTTTAACAACGGGGTCATTGCTCGGACAACCAATAGCGTTAAAAGTGTAACCCTCTATCGCGTCAAGGTATGTCTGATAGTTCACGTTATTGACATTCGGATTAGTCCCGCCTGTCATCGGCGCACCCGCCGTAAGGTCAAGCGGCGCGTTCTTGTCGTAAATAACATAATCGTCATCTTTTAAGTCAACCGCTCCGCTTACTGTTTGTGCCGCAACAACTACCCCGTTCAGTAAAATAGTAACGTCTTTCAACGCGGCGTTATCCGCGTTTTCCTGAACCGTGATTGTGATTGCGTTTCCGCGCTCTCCTACATATTTTGCCGTGCCGTAATCGTTCGTTGCTTTTGTGCCACCTGTGCCAAGTCTGAACAAGTACCCTATGCGGATATTCTTGTAAAGTTCGCGCAAGGGTTTCAACTGCGGCGCGGTATAGTCATACCCAAACAGTTTCATACTGTTCTTCTGCAAGTCACCCGTGGTAACTTCGATAACCTCACCAACCGCCCCCCCAATCGCCTGTAATCGGGATTGTTGCAATGCCGCGCTCTGAAAGTGTCGCGCTTGCTCTTGCCGCCGCAACAAAATTGATATACGCCCCCGGTAATATCTTGTTTTGTGTGACGAAAGTTCCACCGCCCAAAGCCATATTATTTCACCGTTCCTTTCATAAAATCGCCAATCAACACTTCAACGTCTGCGTGTGTATACCGTTCGCCGTTTTTTAAGAGGGCAAACAGCAAATCGCGCCGTTCGTGATAACGTTGTGACTTTAACAACTGTTCTTTGCTGAATGTCGAAACGGGCGTAACAGTTTCAACCGCCGTTTCGTGTTCTTTATTACTTTTTGCCATATTCTCACCTCGCGAAATTTTCTATGTCCAACGTTTCCATTGGGTTTTGTTCGGGTTCAATCTTGACGAAGACGTTATAACTAACTGTGAATGTTAAAACGCTGTCTAAGATTTCACCGTTCATTCCTGTTCCGCGTATCAAATCGCCCCCACTACTTATAACTTCAAGCACCTGAAATAGGGTATCGCATACGTCGTAACACTCCGCTTTCGCGTCCGTGTTGCTTTGCGCGAAATATTGAACGCTGAACAAGTTTAGCCTGTGGTGTCGTGTTCCCAACATCGGGGTATCAGCGGGGTTCAGACAACGCAAAATAAAACAAGGTTCTTGTAAACCTTGCTTCACTTGTTCTTGATAAACCTTGACGTTGGGGAACGCGGTAAGCAATGCGGCAATAATGCCGTCTATAATCGCTTGTATCAACTGAACACACCCCCCATAAACTTTTTCAATTTGTTTATCAAGATTTTCGGCGCGTCCTGTTCCAATTCTGTTTCGGATATGGTCAACATAA
>LSPZ01000027.1_pt1 | contig 43223 bp, 55 predicted proteins | sample 651281 | NCBI WGS metagenome assembly LSPZ01 (sample SAMN04438313, study PRJNA306036) | termite gut metagenome | isolation source: viral DNA filtered from gut of termites from termite colony 2 | host: Coptotermes formosanus | place: USA: New Orleans, Hayne Blvd. | collected 2013-06-18
GAAAGTCTTTGTGCCTTTGTAGGCGTGGCGATGTGAAGTTGGGTCAGACGAACCGCCGCCTGTGTAGGTGTCGTGAATGGCGTGTGTATGGGCTGTTTCGTTTTCCGTCTGATGGTCAACAGTCATACTTACTGAAAAATCTTGAACAAGGGTTGAACGCACAAGAAATTTTTCATCTAATTCTATTCTTTCTTCAAGCATTATTTTCAGCGGGGAAATAGAAGTTACTGTTCCATAGTACACCCCCGAAGGTGAACCTGAATCCACCGCTTTTTGTGCCGCTTGTTTTACAAGGTCATGGAACTTTGACATACTTGAATCAGCCAATGAATTCACCCCCTCTTAAATTAAGTTCCATCGTGTGTTGTCCTTGATTGAACGTATGTTTGACCTTTTCAACCATCATAAAGTTTCCAACCACAATATCACCAAGGTTCAGTTTAACAATGACCGCTGAACCCGCACGAACACGAACATCCCCAAATGCGCCTTTAATCTGTAATTTGCGGGTTTTCTGATTGTATAAGGCAAGCAAGGCATCCGCTTTGGCTTTACCCTGCGTTTTGTCTTTTATCGTGTCAAAATATTGCAACACACCCCATTGATTGATGTGTTCTCCGTCCTGCGCAATGAAAATATCCCGCTTGCCCGTTTCCTCATTCTCAAAGGAAAGTTTGATTTTGTTATAGGTTTGGTCATCAATGCTTGAAGTGTAATCAAAATTTTCCCCTGTTTCTTCGTCAATGACAAGCCCAAGTTTCATGTTTTCAACATTTTTCAATGTCAACTTTCCGAAGTCATCATACAGAACATACAGCTTTTTTCTTGCGATGAGTGTTTCATCAAGCGCATTCAAAATCATATCAGATAGGGTTTGATTATCTTCAATCTTTTGGGCTATTTTATAACCCGTATCCTCAACATCTCCAACTTGTAACTTAAAATCTTCAGCTATCATCCTTATAAGCTCTGAAGCGGTTTTGTTTGCATAAACATAGGTATCTTTATTTTTCAAATACCGCATTTGGTCATAGGCAATAACCTTGATGGTCTTTTCCTTATCCCTCTGTTTTGAAAATACGAACCCATAAAACATTTTTTGTCCGTCAACTTTCAAAGAAACTGCGTTTCCTTCTGTGAAGTTGATTATGCCATCCTTTACCACCGTGAAAGACAATTTTCCTGTTTGTTTGCGTTCAAGGTCAAGGGTAATGCCTTCGGGAACGATGGGGGGATAAATTGTATTCCCATTTTGTATCAACAGTTCAATCACAACATAACCCCCTTATGGCAAAATTAAAATCTGATTCGGATATATCAGGTTCGGATTCTTGATTTTGTCTTTGTTCAAGTTGTAAATTTCCGTATACCTTGCCCCATTTCCAAGAAACCTTTTGGCAATATTCCAAAGGCAATCCCCCGAAACAACCGTATAGGTTTTTACTTGCGGGGCTGTTGGGGCGGGTCTTTCCTGTACTGGTTGCGCCACTGGTTTTGCTTCAGGTGTTGGCGGCGGCGTGATTTTAACCGTCTTTGTGCCATAATCCCTGTATTGCTTCATGTTGACTGTAACAATCAAATCAAAGCCATCTTCCGCATTTTCTCCAAGCTGATAATCTTCAAGGCTTACTTTGATGTTCGTGTCAAAAAGCATTTTCCCATTTGGCGAAAACCTTGAACAAATGAACTGGAACGGTATTAAATTACCGTCTTTATCCTTTTGGGTTTTCAACTTTTCAAAGTGGTTCAAATAATATTCAGCAACTTTGAACCCGCCTGAATAAGAAGCAAACGGATATTTTGTTTGAGGAATACGGACATCCATCAAGATTTCAGTAAGCCCCGCCTTTTTCAGAACATTCACTTCACCTTCATTTATCAAAGTGATAGTTTTATTCTGATTCTTGATTTTTACTTGTAACTTCGGCGGGGCAATGGGTAATTGCACACCGTCAAGATAAAAATTATATGCCATCACCAATGTTCCCCCTCTGCCGCAATGTTTATTGTTTCTTCCAGTCCTTCATTCAAGTACCCGATAACCCCATCCAAATCCATATCAGAACTGATGTGATTTTCGTTGTTCTGTTCAATGGTAATTTCAGCGGTTGTATAACGGTTGATTGCTTCACGTTCCGCAACATCCCGCATATACTGTAAATCTTCTTCAGCCATGTTCAAGGTATCAGCCATTTTTGCGGTATTCCCTGCGGTATCGCCAACATTCTGATTGATACCGTCAAGGTAGTTCCCCAATTCGTATGCGCCGCCTGTTGGGTCAGTAGCATCACCGCCAAAGGAAGGAATAAGCCCCATAATGGAATCATGAAGCCCTGCACCGATTTCAGCACCGCTATTATAAGCATCAGAACCCCAACCATCTTGAAAGGTATCAAAGGTGTTAAAGCCTTCGTTCCAACTACCGCCCCAATCAATAGGATTGTTAGCCCACGATTCACCAACATCCTTATATTCAAAAGTGTGTGAACCCGCCGCCCAAGCCGCCCCTATATCCTGCATTTCCCCATATTGGCTGTTTAGTTCGCTAATTTTGGATTTTGCAAAATCAAGCCCCGAAGTGTCAATGTTTACGCCCATCCAACCAAGAACCTTGTTGGCGAATTCAGCAACAGACTTCAAGCCCATCATAATTGCATCAACCAAAGTCCAAAACTGCACTTGAATCCAAGTCCACGCATTCCCAAAGGCTGTGGCAATGTTTGAAGCAATAGCCTTCACCGATTCCCATATTCCAAGAAAGAAGTTGGCAATAGCAAAGCCTATATTTTGAAATATTGCCCAAATTGACAATCCAAGATTTTTGAACCATTGCCCGATATTCTTGATGGTATTCCAAACACCAAGCGCAACATTCGCAATCCACAAGCCTATATTCTTGAACAATGCGCCAAGCCACCAAATAGCCCCTACAATCTGTTCTGTGAATATCACGAATACAACGATAAGGGCGATAATAAGGGCGATAATCCAAGTAATAGGGCAAGCCCACAATGCGGCGTTCAAGCCGTGCTGTGCCACCGTTGCGGCGAAAGTTCCCCCTGCTTGCATCATAGAAGCCGCCGCTGATACCGATGCGGCGAATGCCTGAATGCCAAGTATCGCATTGGTTATCATGGAAACAGCGTTATAAGCAACAAACGCCGCAACCACCCCATATACTATGGGGGCAATAGAATCCCAATTATCACCAATCCACGCCGCAATATTGCCGATTGTTTCAAAGGCGTTCAAAGCAACCCCCGCCAAGGCAACAATGGCATTTATCATGTTATTTACCCCTGCGGTAAACTGCGGATTGTTCACAACATCATTGATTCTTTTCAAAACTGGTTGAAAGGCTTTCAAAGCGTGATTTTTTATAGAAGTCCATACTTGCCCAATGGTTTTGGGCATATTATTAAAGCGTTCTTCGGTTTCATCTGCGACTGAAAACAGTGCGCTTTTAATAACGTCCGCTGTAATCAACCCTTGACTTGACATTTCCCGAAGTTCGCCAGTTGTTTTCCCCATTTTATCTGCTATGGCTTGCGCCAATGTAGGCGCATTTTCCATGATGGAACGGAATTCATCCCCCTGAAGCCGCCCTGCCGCCATAGCCTGTGTAAGCTGATACATGGCATTTGTTTGTTCCTGAACGCTTGCGCCGCCAATGACAAACTGCTTGTTCATCTGTTCAGCAAAGGCGATAATTTCACCCGTGCTTCCAAAAGCATCCTTCGCCAGTATTCCAAGTTTGGCAACCGTGGAAGCGGTATCAGAATATGAACCCCTTGACCGTTCAGCCGCCGCAAATATCATGTTTTGAATATCAGCTACATTTTCGCCCTCTCTTGCCATCATGCCCAAACGGGCGGTTGTGCTTGTCAGTTCATCAGAAAGGTCAAAAATCTTTTTAACCCCCATGTATGCCCCGATTGCACCCGCAATTTTCGTAATCGTGCCAAGGAAGTTGCCTGAAGCATTTGAACCATTATTGATTCTTTGATTCAAGTTCTCTTGCTGTTCTGCCGCTTCCCGAATTTGCCGTTCTACATCGTCAAAATCAGTTTCAACATTCGCCAATGCGCTTCTTGCCGTGTTAATGGCGTTCATATTGAAGGCATTGCCTGAAGCGTTCTGCGTGGCATTGAAGGAACTGATTATGTTTTGGTTAGCCCTTATCATGTTGCGGATAATAGGCGAATACATATCAGTAATTCTCACCGTACTTGCTATGGTTGCCATAAGACTAACCCCCTTTCAAACGGAAATGAAAACCCCTTGAACAAAATTGAACTTTTGAACAAGGGGTTTACTTTCTTCCTTTTTTCGGTCTTTTGCGTTTCATCTCTTTTTCACGCTTTTTGTCGTTATCAACTTTTATCTGAATCGCCGCCGTGATAAAAGCCCTTTCCCGCTTATCAAGCGCAAGAAAAGCGGAAGGCGTTAAATGGAATTCATGAAGGCAATAGTAGGCAACATTCGATTCACCATCGCCTTCATTTATTAGTTTTTTGCTTCCTCAACCTCATCTTCAAAACTGGTATCAAAACCATTGACTTCCTGAATCTTGACCAAGTAATTTTGATATTCGCCTGAATTCAGCATGGTTTTCAGAAGCACATCCGAACCCATAACACCGTAACTGTTTTGAAGTTCGGCATCGTCAAGGTTCGGAAATATCGTACACTTTGCGCCCAACTTCCCAAGATAAAGCTGAACATCCATTTCCTGTGTGAACTGATTTTTCTTGCCCACAACAGGAACACGCTTTGTTGCCGCCTTCATCAAGGCTTCGTTTTCGCTTGAACTGATGCACCCAATTTCCCATTCCATAGGCTTTCCATCGTCATCAAGAAAACGCTTTGAAACAACGCACTTGACATTTTCAGCCTGAATTGCGTTTTGGGCTAAAAACCCTCTTAAATTTGACATATTCATTTACCCCTTTCTTACTGCATACCGTTCAACGGTCTGAATTTTTCAGGAATTTCAAAATCTTCAAAAGTGAAGTCCATATCCTCATCCAAATATTCAGCATCAGCATCAAATTTGGTGAGGATTCCACCGTCAATGTTACAATCCTTCAGAATAACGGTTTGCCGACCTACCGCCGAAGTGGGGTCTTCGTTCGTTACCTGAATATCAAAGTAAACATCTTCGCCTGTTTCCTTGTAACGGTAAGCAAGTTCCCTGAAAATGCTTGTGTTGTAGTGGAAGGTTGCGCTTCCCGTGCCAGTCCAACCAGTGGCTTTGTTGCCCTTGCCCGTCTTGCCAAGAATCGGAACTTCCGTTTTGTTCTTGTCAAAATTGGCTTCAAGGTTGATTGCTTGCATGAAGTTGTAACGGTTGCCTTCAATCGTTACAAAGCACTCTGCCAAAGATGCGCTTACCGTGTCTTTGGCGTTCATAATTGCATTAGCCATTGTTTATACCATCCTTTCTTTACTGTACAATAACGGTCATATACAACTGCGCCATAGCATTTACAGGGGTTACATAGTCCATAACCACAACCGCTTTCTTGCTATCGCCCTGTTCAACCGTTACTGAATCAGCTTCAAAATTTTCAATTGCCCGTAAGGTTTCAAGTTCCTGATGATGCTTCACAATATCATTCCAAAGGCTGATTCTTCCCGCATTGTCATTGGGAACTTTGCCAAGGTATTTGGTATTGAAAAGCGTGGCAATGTCATTCCCGATTTGGTCAAGAACACGCATTGTTTGATTGCTTGAAAAATCAACACTTTTTGCATCAGTAAAGCTGATAAAGGTGTTAATATCTTCAAGAACCCGCACACGGTCATTGACCTTATGGAAGATGAACTTGCCTTCCTTGATTGCCGTTTCAAGCTGTGTCTGCGTGTAATTCGTATCAACCGCAAATTCGCCTGTGTACAGCGTGTTTGTATTGCTTGCGTTCACCGCACAACCCGCCGAAGCACCAGTTACCCAATACACCAGTTCAGGTGTCGCATTGTTTTCAACGGAAATGACACCTTCATAATCAGGTACAAGGTACTTGTGAATGACGGTTTGGAACTTCACGCCGACTTCATCACGCATCCGCTTTGTAAATGCGGCAAACAAAGCCTTAATGGTTGTATCTTCAGACGGACAACCAAGCGTATTGAAAGAATAACTTTCAATCTTATCAAGGAAGGTCTGATAATTCCCATTTTGCGTTGTTCCGTTCGCACCACCAGTAAGCGGCATCCCCGCTGTTAAAGCCAGTGTTGCGGAACGAACCCAAGTAACCCAATCATTATCCGCAAGGTCAGCCATTGAGGTTATACCAATTTGAACATCAAGTTTCAAACCGTCAACCACCGTGGTAACATCGAAGACTTCATTGGTTTGGTCAACCCATGCTTCATTGGCTTCAACAATGATTGTGATGCTATCGCCCTTTGTTCCTGTGTAACGGGCTGTTGCCAAGGTGTTTGCCGCCTTCGTACCGCCTGAATTCAAGCGGTAGAAGTACCCCATCCGAATTCCAAGGAACAAATCACGTAATGGCTTCAAGGAATCGTGCGTGTAATCATATCCGAAAATCTTCAAGGAATCCTTTTGGAACTGCCCCGAATCAACGGAAAACACATCGCCTTCCAAGCCCCAATCCAGTTCAACTGGAATTGCCGCAACCCCTCTATCTGAAAGTGTTGCCGTTGCCCTGCTTGCGCTTATAAAGTTAATATAAGAGCCGGGCAAAATCTTATTTTGCACTAAAAAAGTGCCGCCGCCAAGTGCCATTTTACTTCACCTTTCCTTTCAAAAAGTTTGCGATTATGGCATCGACTTCATCAAAGCCATAATCTTTTTCGCCATCAAGAAGCACATTCAACAAGTCAACCCTGTTGGCGTATTTCTTGAAAGTCAACAGTTTTTCTTTTCTGAACTTTACTGAATTTGTTGAACTTTTTTGAACTTCCTGAACTCTCGTTTCAGGCTGTTCAATCTGTTCAACTTGTTCAGCGGGTTCAATTCGTTTATTGTTCGCCATGATACCACCCTTTCTTTAATTTACTGTTCCAGTTTCAACCGCCAAGGTTTCCATTTCTTCTTCGTCAATCACTTGTTTCAAGAACAAATTATAATCAACAAAGAAATGCAAGATTCCTTCAACGATTTCAAACCTCATTTCAGTTCCCAGCACCATATCACCATTCAGAAGCGTTATAAATTCAAGGGCTTCCAAAAGCAAATCTGCCACACTCTGCATTTCCACATTATTTCCCTTATCTGCGGGATAATAGTGAATGTCAAAGGTGTGAACAGAATGAAACCTATTGGCAACCCTGCGGGTTCTTCCCACGGAAACAACGGCAATTAAAAAGCAAGGTTCAGTTAAACCTTGCGTAACATCTTTATCACCGTATATTTCATAATCGCTTCCAAACACTTGATTCAGTGCAATGGAAACACCATCGAATAAATCATTGACCATTGAACACCTCTCCCAAGTATTTTTTTAGCCGTTCTTCCACAACCTTTGTAGATTGCTTTTGAACTGCCTTTTCGGATATGGTCAGCATGAACCGACCTTTTACCCATCCATCACCGCCCCTTGTTCGGTGTCCGTACTCCACATAGGAAGCATAATGCACGGGGTTTATTATTTCTATTTCAAACACATTGCCTGATTTGGTAACGGGCAACGCCGCCGCATAAGCAACGGCATCAGCCTTCCCGCCACTTTGGGCTTCAGCTTCAGTTCGGGAAGTCCACCCCCGCTTCAGCGTACCGCCTTTCTTGCCCGTTGATTTTGGATAATCGCCTGTTGGCGTTCGTCTTATGACTTGCGCCAATAGCCTTGCCGCCAATTCCTTTGCCACAATGCGGCAAAAGTTATCAATATCAGGCTTTTGCAAACGGCGGTTCACTTCCTCAAACGCCCTTCCAAGTCCATCCAAGCCCTGCATTCTGTTATTTGCCATCAAGCCCACCCCTCAAATAAATTCAAGCGGATTTCTTGATGGTTGCTGTGAATGGCGGGTTCACCGCTGTTGGAATAGTCCGTTGTTTTGCCGTTTTGTGTAACCGTGATTTTGCTTCCTGCGGGGATGCTGATTTCAGGTGCAAGGAATAGCTTTGTGGCTTGCCCTACAACAGCGGCATGATTGGCTTCATCGGTTGAAGTTAATGTTTCAAAAGACAATCTGCAAGGCTGATTGTCAAGAAAAACGGCTTCAACAAATTCAGTGCGCTTGGTGATTGGGTTCACTTGTTTTTCCCTTATGGTAACTGTGCATAAGCCCTTCCATAAGGATTCAAGGGCATTTCTTACGGCTACCATTTCATACACCTATACGATGCGAATTGACCGATTCCGTAAGTCATAAGGAATGAAATGAATCTATCAATCCGCTGTTCAGGCGTTTGTGAACCTTCCCCAATCGCAAAGGTAACGCTTGTATCGCCTTCCTGAATTTGTTTTATTGCCGCCGCATCAACATCAATACCATCAATGTTAAGTTGCCCCATTGCCTTTTTGCCTTGCAAGAATTCACCACAAACCATATCAACCGCAATTTGATACAACCCATCAGGTATTTCAGACACATTGCAATCATTCTTGATTGTGTTTTCTACTTTATCAATCAAGAAATTTAGCAACCAGTCATCAGCATCAACAACGGTATACCCAAACGATTCCAAACGCTTTTTTACATCATCAATAATCATTTCACATCACCCCCTAAACTGAAATAATGGCATCGCTTTCTGTATATCCCGTACTACTCGGCGGGGTACTTCCCGTTTGTTGCTGAAACTCCAAACAAAGCGGAAACACTTGCGCCGCATAAGTCTGTGAATTCGTTTGCAAAAGAGGGCTTAACCTGAAATTCGACACCTCTATAAGCGGATAATAACTGCTTGAATACATACTTGACGGCAACGTCAAATGAAGCAATACATCAAAATATGAACCCGATGGGCTTTGAATGTACGAATAAACCCCAATTTTCGCCGTGGTTACATTTGTATCAAACCATGCTATTCCATCGGTTTTTATCACAAACACAAGGTTTGAATAACTGCTTCCGTCCATTTTCAAAAGTGCCGTTACCCGTTGTTTGAACGATGAGTATTTTTGACTATTCGCCCCACTCAAAGCCATTGCCAAATCAAATGTTACAACAAGCGGGGTCAACTGGTACATATACGATAAATAGCACCTGAACAAACGAGAATAGTTCTCACCGCTGTACAATGAACTTGCCGACCACATTTGCTGTATCGTTTTGAACTCATACTGCCACATACCCCATGCCCCATTTACTTTATAACGGGTAAATTCAGGATAGAAGCGTGGATATGTTTGGCTTGACGTTACAAGCGGATAAAGTTTTTGTGTTGCCGCCGCATCTGTTCCGCTTGCGGCGGGAATGTGTAACAATATCAAGTTCGCAAGCTGTGTTTCAGGGCTTGAATAGCTTGCGGGAAGCCCCGTTGCATTATTGGCACAAGTATAAACCCCAAAATCTGTAACTGTATTGAGGTTTGTTATTGTGCCTGTTGAACGCTTCGGAACAAGTCCCGTAAGCACCGCTGATAATGGGTTTGATGCTGTACCATCACCAGTCAATGTGGCATCATGCGCAACAACATCTAACCCACCGCCACCTTCACCTTGCCCACCGTTACCACCTTGATTGATGATAACAGTTGACTTATTAAGTTTTGCGGCTTCTTCGGGTTTTGGGGGCTGTTGGTATTGTTTGGGTATCTGCCCCTTCGAGGTCAACCCCGCTTGTTTGTTCGTTTTCGGGGGTTTCCCCATCCCGTTGATTCTCTTGTCTATCGCCATCGTTATTCACCTCTGTTTCAGCGTTCGCATTATCAGCTTCAGCCGCTTCCCCTGCGCCATCTTGATTTTCCTTGTCAGGTTCAGGAATATCATCAAAATGTTCAAGAAGTTCAACTTCAGCCGCTTCCAACTCACCAACATTTTCCACAAGTTCACGTTGCGGAACAGTCAGAAAGTTGAAATTTACCCTTACTGTCAAAATTTCTTTTGGATTCAGGGTTTCAAGGGAAATGGCGGTTATCTGTTCAATAACCGCCATCGCCGCTTCTTTGTTTTCAAGAATTAGCCGCTGTTCCCTTTCAAGTTCAGCGGATTTTCTTTTCTTATTTTTTTTTCCTGCAATTCACGTTGTCTGTTAAATGCCGATAACCCCATTGTATTTTACCCCTTTCTTACGCTATTTTGTGTTTCAGAAGTGCCATTCCAATGGCTTTATCCTCATAAACTTTTGCCCAGTTTGTGCCAGTTGCAAGTTCCGCATTTGTAGGTGTAGCACCCGCAACGGCGGTACTTGTGAACTTCACGCCAAACGGATGAAGCACGAACGCCCTACGGTTAATGAGAATATCATCCGAAGCCAAAGAATCACGGTCAGTTTCAACAGGCGTAAGCGAAACAGGAACGCCTTCACCACGACCAATGACACCCGCACCGAAAAGGTAAGTGTTATAAACACCGCCCGAATTCGGGATACTGTCATCCACAATTACCCTGTAACCAAGATAAGTGGGAATGTTCACTTCACCATTTGAATTGGGGATGTAAACAATCAGATTCTGCTTCTGAAGCAACGTGAATACTGCCGAATGAACCGCAATGGCGGTTAATTGGTCAGCCGCATCGCCCAAAAGCTGTTTCGTGTCAAGAATTGCTTCCGCACTGATAACCGCCGCCGCACCCGTGCCGCCTGAAATGTTGTTGACATGAGAAGTTGCAAGGGCTGTGGCGAAAATACCGTTCAAAACGCTGATAAGCGTTCCCTGTTCTTTTCTTGCCCACCAACCCGCAACTTGATTACCAATAGCCGCCATCGGGTCAGAACCCGCAAGCGCACCCGCCAATTCGTTTGCACTCCAAGCCCTGCCACGAATCAGCAAAGCCGCAACATCGGCATCTGCGGCAATCTTATCAGGTGTCAATGCCGTACTGTCAGACAGCACTTCATCATCACCAGTCAAAGGTTTCCAAAACGGCATATTGATTAGTTTGCCGCCCCCTGTTACAAGTGAATCCAGTTCAGAATTCACCACTGCGATTCCGCTTGATACCAAAGCGGAAAGTTCCATCGTGCGCTTAATTACATAAGGCGCGAAGATTGCAGGAACAATTACATCTGTGATTTTAGTTTTAGGCATAATTTATACCATCCTTTCAAATTATAAAAAGTCTACCCCTGCGGCTTTCGCAAGGGCGATTGCCTGTTCACGGTTTTCCTTGAACAGTTTGCCTTGTTCGGTTACATTCCAGTTTTCTTTTGAAAACGGGTTTTTGAACCCTGCGCCAGTATCAGCACCTTTGCCTTCGGCGGGGCTTGCGCCCGTCAAGGTGGTTTTGCCATCCCCAAACAGAAAACTTGTAGCTTCAGCCGAAGCCAACATTTTAATCTGTTCCGTCCGAATGGATTTATAGGTGTCATCATCTGCCGCATCGTCGATTTTGGGAAGGTGAGCCTTTGCCGCAATAACGCTTTTCGCCTTTGCGCCCATCAGAAGTTGTTCATCAAGGCTATCCCGCTTTACTTTTTTGAGTTCAGCGGCATATTCTTCAGCTTTCTTGCGGTTCGCTTCCTGCAATTCCGCAATCTGCGTTTTTAAGGCTTCCTTTGCGCCATCTGCGCCTTTCAAGGCTTCAAGCTGTGTATCACGTTCTTTCAATGAATCCTTCGCTGATTTTAGTTCAGCATTGACTTCATTGAACCGTGATTTTGGCACATAAGCACCATCAAGCCCTTCCAAAACCTTTGTTGCTTGTTCTTCGGTCAAGCCGAATTCCAATAATTTTGCTTTGTCCATGTTTACTACCATCCTTTCAAAATATCCGTTTTTACCGTGCAACGCCACGTTGTTTTTGTCTTTGTGTTTACCGCCCACAAATACCAAAACGGCGAATTTTGCATGAAAAAACCGCCCTTGTAGGCGGTTAAGTCAACATTGAATTCCCTGATGCGCTTAAACTTGCGTAATTACGCCCTGTTCATCAGGTTCAGGATTGATTGAAGCATTGTATTCTTCATATTCCTTTTTCGCCCAATCAGGCGCATCGGGCTTCAATCGCCACACTTCCATTTGTTCATCAAGATAAAGCCAACCTTCCTTGATAAATTTAGGTTCTTGCATATCACTTCACCCCTTTCAATAGTTTATCTAACTTTTCACCGAATATTTTTGCAAATTGGCGGGGATTTTCGCCCCCAAAGTATTCACCAAAGGCTTCAGCGAACAATTCACTGTTTGAACTTGCCGCATACTGTGAAACGAAGTCCTTCATACCCGCATAGGTATTATAAGTGTAAGACGGTTCAATTTTTTTGAATTCGTCTATGCACTCTTTTATAAACTCACGTTCCCAATTTGGGTTCTTCGTTATCCACCGCATAGAGTTTGAAACATGATGCCCAAACTCATGAATGAAGGTCTTGTGAACCGTTGCATTAGCCACCGACCATCCGCTTTTGACTGAATTTGAAACATAATTTTCAAAGAAAGTCATATCCGAATGATATTGACCATTCAGCGCAAGCCGAACAGCTTTTGGCGAACCACCGTAATACTGATAAACGCCCAAGGCATTCTTTGGCATCTTTGTTGGCGCAAGGTTCGCAATTTGGGGAAGCTGTACGGGGTTATTCTGCATGAACCCGCCATATTGCCCTTTGAACGAATCCATCCAACCAACACAATCATTCAGCAAATCAGCGTTCATGGGATATTTCCTTGAATCCTCAAAATCAATCCCATATTCACTTTTCAGCCTGTCAATTGCGCCTTGCTTTGTGTAGTTCGAGGCATACCCCAAACCCTTCCATCCTTTAATTATACCACTTTCTTGAACTTTTTGCAAACCGTCCTTTGAACCGCCATCGACAAATGACTTTTTCCATTCAGAATATTTCATATCAGAGGAAACATAATACACATTTCCATCCTTATCCCTTGCCGCACGTTCCCCAACATTATCTTCAAAGTAGGGAATGGTTGTGGTTCTGCACCAAGGATGAAATGGCGGGGCTGTAACCCCTGCCTGATAATCCTTCATCAGTTCCACATGACCATCAAGGCTTTCACAAAGTTCAGAAGTATGGGAATCCAAGGTTGCCACAATTTCAAAGCGTTCCACATCAAGGCTGTTGAAACAGTCCTTTTGGGCTTCACTTGCGAAGTATGCGCTTTCCGTCATAACAAGCCGCCCTGCTTGACTTTTGGAAACACTCATCGCCTTTGAAATTGACTTAATCGCCTTATCAGGCGAATCGCCCCGAAGAAGGGATTGTGTCAATTCCGTCTGAACCTTTGCAATCAGGCTGTTTTTCTGCTTCCAAATCCTATCACTGAAAGTTTCTTTATCCAAAGTCCAAGGCTTTGAAATAACCCTGTCAAGCTGTTGTTGGTTCAGCGGGGTCAAATCCCATCCAACATTGAAACCCCTTTGAATCTCAAAGGCTGAATGATAGAAGCCATCTTCATACACCCGCCTTGCCAAGTTGTCAACCCCATCAAGCTGATTGCCATACAACACTTCAATCCGCTGTTGCATTTCAACCTGAAGGGCTTCCAAGCGTGAAATATGAACCCTTGCCGATGCGTTTTCAAGCTGTTTCATCCATTGACCGTTCAAGGCGTTCTGTTCACCGTATTTGATATAGTCTTGAACATTCCACTTGAATTCCGCAAGCTGATTGGCATTTAATATCTTTCTTGCTTCGGTAAGGCTTATGCCATTATTGACCGCAAAGCGATTGTACCAAGTTGAAAGTTCAGCTTCAATGCGCCTTTGGGCTGTTGCAAATTCCCTATCAAGCGTGGCAAGATACTTTTGCCCTTTATCAACTGCCGATTGTTCAAGGATTTCAAAGCGGCGTTTCCAATATGCGCTATTCTTCACGATGAATCACCTTCAACAATATCAAATAGCTTCCTTCCGTTATCCTGCAACACCTGATAAGTGGAAAAGGCAAACGCATCAATGATTTCTTCTTCCTTTTTGCCAAGTTCAATATTTTTCATTTCACATACAGCATGGAAGATTTCATGCCACAAGGTAACGCACATTCTTTGGTGTTCCTGATTGACAGGGTTCAGGCGAATCCTTGACTTGCCGTAGTCCACTTCACCATAAAGGGTTTTCACTCCATCATTCAGGTCATTTGTCAATTCAATTAAAAAATCAATGCCGTTAATGCGAATGTTTTCAGGTATCTTCATCGGTTTTACCACCTTTACTGTTGCCTTCCTGTGCCTTAAACGGATTTTCACCGAACGCACCCGCATATTCATCAATGTTTTCCTGCTTCTGCAATTTCAGACGGTCAAGTTCCTTTTTCACATCGTCAATAAATGGTACTTGTGAAAGAAGTGTTTCATTGGATATTTCAACCCCGCAAGAAGATAAGGTTTGCATAATTTCAGCTTCGTTCATCATCATATCCCTGTTGAACACTATATTCAGTTCAGCATCAACAAAGTTTCCAACGCCGCTATTCGCAAAATGAGCGTTCACAAACCAAAGCAAATCTTCAAAACTTGCCTGATATTCCGTTTCCATACCGTTTGCATCCAAATCAATATCATTGTACATGGATTGAATGTTCATTTGGTTTGGATTTCCTGAAAGTTTATCATCTTTGGCATCATAGCCCATTGCATTTTCAATCAGGGCTTTTTTCAGGAATTGAAGCAAGGATTTATAATTTTCTGAATCAACCTTGACCTGAAGGGCTGAAACATCGCCATCAGCACCATCAATGGTTTTCACCTTGATTGCGCCATAGGTTGCCAAGTTGTGCCTGAATTCGCCCAAGTTCTGCCCATCATAATTCTTGATAATCAAGATAGTATTGCGGGAATCCTCTTGCATATTGTTTTCAAAGTCTGAAAGTACTATATTTATAGCATCTTGAAGGCTTTTGACCTTGCGAATAAGCGGGATTTCCTTGTTATTGTACTTGAACGGGATTATGGGTACTCTATCCCACCCATAACCTTTGGATGTGCCTGTTTCGTCCTCATAGGTCATATAAACCGATGAAGGATTTTCCACATCCTCAACCAAGGTTTCATTTACAAGGGTATATCTTTCAATTCCGCTTGCCTTGTAGATTTCAACCTTTTCAATGGTGGTTTCTTCCTTGCCTTCATACGCATCCACTTCATAAACCCGAACCACGCAATCAAGAATTGTATGTTCCGCATCCTTCCAAAAAGGAAGGATTTCAAAGGGTTCAAAACGCTTGAACTTAAAGTTCCCTTGTTCGTCATAATAGGGATAAAGCCAAGCAATTCCACCATTTAACGAATCTTCACCCAAGTTTTGAAGTGTCCGATGAAAACGCTTATCAAATATCTTGCGCAAAGCATTTTCATAGGCATCATTATCAGTATCAAGGGTTAAGGGCTTACCCAAAAGGTAATTTACTTTTTGGTCAACCATTTTTGCATACTGATTATCAATCAGCTTGTTATTGGGCAAGTTTTCAACGACCTGAAGCACTCCATCTTTGCCGATAACCGTTCTTTTACGGTTCAATATATCTTGAATTCCCTGATAATACTGTTCGCCGCATATTTGAGTTAGCCGCATAGGTGAAGATTTCCATTTTTGAATTTCAGCTTCAAAGAATTGTCTTTCAGTCATAGCAGAATCCGCACCCATTTTGATGATTTTGCCAATTCTATCAGCCATATCTTTTATGAACATTGAAATTCACCACCTTTCATTTTAATCAAAACTGAATAATTCGCCCTGTCCGATTTTTTCAGCAATTCCAGTTGTGCAATCAGGCGCATCATCATGTTTGTTCTTGCCTTCACGCTGATACTTAACCATTGCATTGTAATATTCGGGGAAACGGTCTTTCCAGTTTACAGGGAAATAAACGTGTTCCATAACCCATGTGGCATTTGATATAATCCTTGCCACCTTGTTTTTCGATTGCGTGAATGTCCTGATAATCGTTTTGTTTGAACGATGCTTTTGAAGAAGTATGCGTTCAACCGACCTTGCGAACCCACGCCCACCATTATTGCTTTCAATATCAGCCGCATTGACCTTATCGCCAAAGAGTAATTCAGCCGTTGCGGGTTCTGTCTGTTCCATCGGGGCTTTCGTATACAGCACGTTCAGCACATAGGCTTCTTTGTTGTATACCCCATAATTGATACTGCAAAGGTAATCATCGCCTGTGTCGGCGGTATCTGTGTAGTTCTTGATTTCACTAAACAACAAATTCCCGTTGCTATCCTTCGGCAACTTTTCATAGGTCTTGAATGTGCTGTACAACCGCCCTTTAATGTCAATGGGTTCTTGCTGATAGTTTGCCGATGCTATATCTGCCCCCATTGCCTTGATTTTCGATTGGTAAGACTTCAAAGACAGTATTTCAGGGCATAACATAGAACCATCTTCCTGAAGGGCTTTATAGCTGATATGGCGCACCTTTGCGCCTGATTCCCTGTAAAACTCCAAAGCCTTTCCCGCCAAATCCTCACTATGCCACCTTGTCATGACAATAATGACCTTTGCGCCTTCTTCCAAGCGGGAAAGCATCGTGTTTGTGAACCATTCCCAATGCTTTTCAAGCACAGCGGCATTATTAGCTTCCAAAGCCGACTTGATAAGGTCATCAATGATTAGGATGCTTGCGCCAAATCCTGTGGCTGTACCCGTTGGCGAAGTGGCAAGGTAATTCATGAAGCCTTCTTCCAAACTCCACATATTCATTGCGCCATCGCCCTGTTTAATCCGCACATTCGGGAAAATATCAGAAAACACGGTTGATGCGGCATCTGCTTTGACCTCTGAAATGGTGTTTCTAACGCTTTTCGCAAACGTGCCTGAAAGGGTTTCATTGTATGAACCAGTCATGATTTTTTCTTTTTGGTTATTTCCAAGCAACCATTCAACGAAGCAACCGACCGTTCTTGATTTGCCGTGTCGAGGGGGCATATTCACAATAAAGACTTCTTCATCCGAATTGTAAAAGTCTTGAAGCTGATTGCATAGGTCAATCAAAAAAGCCCTGTCTTTCTTGTAGAAAGTAGGGGCTTTTAAGTGGCAATAGTCAAAGAAATTCCTTCTTGCCAATTCACATTTTGCACCACGCTTGACATTATCAGGCACATTCATCATTCTGAATCACCCGCCAATTTCCTTAACTGGTCTTCAGTCAAGCCTTCAAACGGATTGTTCATATTCCCTGAAAATTCAATTTTATCTTTGAACATTCCAAGATGCTTTCCAAGTAGTTCAAGGCTTTTGATTTTGTCATAAGATTCAACCACAATTCCATGTTGCGTGTGTTTAATGCTTGAAATAACCGCTTTGGTATCAGGGGAAAGAGAATCAGTATCAGCAAGTTTCACATACTGTTCTTCAACCTCTTTTTCCTCATATTCCTGCGCTTCTTCGTTCCATAATCGCTTCAAATGGGTTTCAGTAACGACTTTCACAAAATTTGAAGTGTCCGTGAATGCCAGTTTTGCCAATTCAGCAAGAACTTTGTCCTGCGTGATTTCTGTTCGCTGTTCACGTTTTTTCATTGCTTCCTGAATGGCTTCCTGAACTGAACTTTTCTGAACCAATTTGTAAGCCATCTGTTCAGCCGTTTTTTCTGAATATCCCGCCCTGATTGCCGCTTGTGTTGCGTTTAGGTCAATCAGATATTCAGCAACAAAGGTTTTCTGTTTGGCTGTTAGCTTTGTCATTCCGCAACACCGCCTTTCTACAAAATAAAACAAGCCCCCTGAAGGGCTTACAAATGGGCATACTTTTAACCATACAAAAATTATAACATATTGTGTTCAGTATGTCAATACCTTTTTGAAAAATATTTTCAGAAAACTTGAACACTCTATTCAAGTTTAGAATTAAGCACGTTCAGCGCATTATTCCACAATTCATAAAGCCACGTTCTACCTATGCCCATTTGAACGGCAATATCTTTCATCTGCACATTGCAAATGTAACGAAGGGTTAATATCCTTCGCATATCTGAACTTTCAAGCTGACCGATGAAGCGCATCCCTTCAGCGGCTTTGTTTGAAAGTGAATTCTCAAATTTTATAATGTTCGCAATCCCATCGGGGATTCGGTTAATGTTTACCGATGTTTGCACTCTATCAACACTCAAATCATTTTGAGTGCTTGAAAGCCCTGAACGAATAGTTTCAATTCGTTCACGCATGAAAAGAATCGAATCGCACACTGCCTGAAGATATACTTCAGCGGTTTGATAGTTTCGTTTGATGTAATGATTATTCAAAACACCGCCCCCCCCCGATTGGTTAAACATAGCTTGAACCCCTCTCTTATATTTGAACCCTTGAACCCCTTGTAATATCAAGGTTTTTTTAATTTCAGGGTACAGGGTTCACAAGAAACCCTTATATTTATATTTTTTATGCACATTGATGTAACATCTATCATCCTATTTATTGCAAGTATAAAAGAAATAGGTTGAACCTTTGAACCGCAACCCTGAAAACCCTCACCATACAAGGCTTTAAGGCGGGTCAACCTTCTTCTTAACTTTCCCCCTACCTTGTACCAAACCTTGTACCGCCCAACACAAAACCAACAAAACCAACCGCCACTTCTGCCGCTGTGTCAAGCTGATAATACCGCTGAACGAAGTGAACCGCTTCAGCAAGGAAGAACTATTTACCGCATCAGTTCTGATTAGCTGAACTTCGTGCGGAAAAAAATTTACCACTTCCAACCCGTCAATGAACAGCTTGATTTCAGTTGTTACAAAATCAGATTTTTTCATGTTTCCACTCCATCCGCACATTCACAAGGAACAGAAGGTTCTTTCCCAAGTTCTTTTCTAACCGTTGCCCAAAATGTTTGCGCTTGTAGTCTGTCATTCGGAATAATCCCAACTGCTTTCATTGCTTCATATTTCTGAACCAATTCTTCAAGAAACACATTTTTGATTATGCTATGCCCTATTTCCTTTTCAGCTTCTTGCGCCTGTTTGAAAATATCAGGGTATAAGCAATAGACAATATACCAATGTTGTTTTCCTGCCTTCAAACATCCAATGCAATTGGCGTGTTTGAAAATCTCATAGGTACATGGGCGGTTAATGCCAATTTCTTCTATATCGTGAATTGTTCTGTTCCACAACGCAAGTGGAAAATCCGTTTTATAACCCTTCGTTCCTAATATTTGCGCCCTTCTTTGAATTCGATGTGGTTCATTCATCCCACTATCCATTGAAACTGAAGGATAGTTTTCATCAAGCCATTTGTAAAAAGGTTCAGTTTTCAAATTGTAGGTACAAAGTGCTTGCCCAACCTGAAATTGAAACCCGCAACATTTTTTTGCCACTTCCAATGGGGGCATATTTTCCCAATCGTTCATGTTAGCATAAGTAATGGGAATCCCCAAGTAATCAGCAACTGCATCTTTGAAGCGTTTTATATCTTGATGTTCAACTTTAGGGCTGATGTTATGGTTCAACAAAATCACATTGTCTTTTCCATATTTGCGAACCGCTTCAACGGCAACCAAAGCACTTGAATGACCGCCGCTATAACAAACCACATATTTCATTTTTTTTTTCACCCCAATTCCTTAATGTGTGCTGCCATCATATCCGCTTGATGCGCCCATAGCACATTTGGGAAACGATGAATGGCTTGTGTGTAGTAAGTCCATTCTGCTTTGTCCGTGAATGCCCCCATGTGAAAGCGAATGCAATACATTTCTTCTTCGGTAAGCTGAATCAAGGTGGATGCAATCATAACAGACTTATCCCCATGCCCTTTGATAAATTGTTCGGGATTGTAAGCCCAATGACCGCTTCCCCCACGCCTTGAACCACCAAAATATTCAACTGGTTCTTCGTCCACAACCCAAATGTAATCATCCAGTTTGCAAAGGTCATGGAACAAGCCGACAATCAAGGGGCTTTCTTCCCGCTCCCAATGAAGATTATTTTGGTCTGTCAATTTGTTCAATATTTCAGCAACATTGAACGAGTGATTGAACAACCCGCCTTCTTCGTTCCCGTGGTGGTTTATTGATGCGGGTTTAGTGAAATACCCCATCTGTTCAATTTTGTTCAAAAGTTCTGTTGTTACCAAATCCCCCAAAATATTTTTCACTTTGTTTCTGCTCATTTTCTCACAACCGCCTTTCCTAATTTTTCAGCATAGTCAATTTCTTCACTCATGCCTTGTGTGATTTCTTTTCCAAATACCCAAACTTCATCGCAATGGTCAATGAACCTCAATCCGAACAACAACCCCAAGAACCTTTCATCAGGGTCATTGTCATCAAGGAATTGAGGAAAGAACAAATGCGGCGCAAACGGAACTTTCCCCGCCCGTATGACTTGTTGACAATATCCCCTTGCCCGTTCAACATTGGCTTCCACATCGCCCCTGTATGGCGAACATACAAATACCATTTCAGCACCCCTTTTCAATTTATCCATCTGATTTTTGTTTCCCCCTTAAACCCTTTCACCCAAACAAACCACGCATAAGCAACAGCATTATTTGAATGATAAGTTTCAAAATCCCCATTCATCGCACAATTCAGGCGGCTACTTGACACATAAACTGTATGGGGGGGGGGGCTTTTGTGAAAAACTCTTTGCGCTTCTTGCCCTCTAAAAATTGCAACTTCAGGAACATTGCAACCTTGCGCCCCTCTTTGACTGTGTTCAATGCCGTTTCCACAAAATCAAAAGCGTTCTTGTAAGGCGGGTTTGTGATAATATCGCCTTCAAAATCGTCAAGGGTTTCATTCAGGAAGTCCAACGGTTCAGCATCCCCAAAGCCCCTGTAAATAATATCCGTGCTTATGACCTCATGCCCTGCGGCTTCAAACACCTTCGACAGATGACCTTCACCACAAGCGCATTCCCAAATAGTGTGGTGGAAGTCCTCAACCGAAAGCAAGAGTTCAGCCGCTTTGGGTTCGGTTGCGTAATAATCCCATTCTTCACGGGGCTTTTCTGTATGATTGGAAGCCCCAATTGCTGTGTATACGTTCCCCATCATTCTTCACCATCCAAACAGTTCCTTACGAACGATAATGTAAATTTATCAGCCATTGCCGCAACCTGAACGGCTTCAATGGCAAGTTCTACGGCGTGTTCTTTAATGCGCCTGTTCGCATCTTCAAGAAAAAGTATTGGTGTGTTGCCTTTCACGCACCCCCAAAAATCTTGAATCGCTTTTTCAATTTCCTTTTGGGCATCGCCGCATTCTTCGTGTTCTTCCAGTAAAACCGCATAGGCTTCATGTACTGAATTGAACAACGGGAACTTTTCATTTGCGGCGGCAAGTTCCTTTGAAACAAGCTGTTTCACCTCATGTTTGATTGCGTTCATTTGGATTCCACCTTTACAAATATTCGGTACTTTGTACCGTTAATTTTTTTGTCAACGATTGACAATTTATAATGCTTCTTGATGTACATAGAAAATGAGATATTGGAAAAGGCTTCCTTCAACCCGTTTTCCATGCAAAAAGCAGAATAAGCATTGTAAATATCCTTCGTTGGATTATTTTCAAAGTTTTCAATCCCAAATTCATCAATGAAGCTGATTATGGAATTGTTCTCTTTTTCGTATTCTTCCAAGGCAACTTTGGCTTTGGCGGGTATGGTCAACGCATCATTTTTTAGGATTCGTTTCAGCCCTTGAATACCAAGTAAAATCAACCTTTCAACCGCTTCCTGTTCCCGAAGTTCATATTTGATGTACGGTCTGAAAGTTGGGTCATCCTTGCTGAACGATGCTTCAAACGGAACAATGACCATGCGCCGCTTCATTCCACCGCTTTTGTCCTTAATTCGGGGAATGCTGTTGGCTGAAAATATCATCTTCGCATAGTTATTGAATTCAAACGGTCTTTCCCCTTTCCGCTGAACTTGCACCCGCTCACCAGTTACAAGTTTTTTGAACATGCTTGAACTTGCAATGAATTCTTCGCCAATGTCATCCCCAAGGTTTGCAAGTTTGCCAAACAATTCAGCGTTTTGAAACTTTTCCCCAAGTTCCTTCAAATCAAGCGAAACAACATTTTCATCCCCAAGCATGGTTTTTATCATGTCAATGAATGTGGATTTTCCGTTTGCCCCTTCGCCCGTAAGTATGAACGCCTTGCCCAATTCGTTTTTTCTGAAGAAACAATACCCCACACATTCTTCAAGCAATGCCCTTATTTCCGCATCCCCGCATGATATTTTGTTTATTGTATCGTCCACAAGCTGACATTCTGCGGCGGGGTTATAATCCCAAGGAATCATGTTTTTCAACACAATATCAGGGCTGAACGGAATGAAGCTATCATCAAGAACATTCAAAATGCCGTTCTTGAATGCCACATATTTTGCATCAGATTCTTGAATGTTATCTTCAATCACTGTTTGCAAGAACGACATAACTTCAGTTCTTTGACTTCTTTTCAAATGTGTTATGTGCTTCAGCATCACTGCTTCAATGGAAGTGGGGTCATCATTGTAAACGCCGTTTTTGTAAACATGAAGCCTTCCCATCATTTTTACAATGTGATTGTTGTTCTTAATGTAAGTTCCGAACTTATCATGCAGAAAACTTTTCCCTTTGAAGAAAACAGGCTTTTGAAACGCTTCATCCCTCAAAATGGTTTCAAGTTCCCGCTCATTCAGTGGGTCTTTCAGCACATACTTATTGATTATTCTGATGGTTTCCCTTGCTTCTTCAATAGTAAAATCGAATGATTGAAGCGTTAGGATATAGTTGAACAAGGCTTGATTGCGCCCATCACCCGCCTTCATATCAGCAAAACCCATTTTGGTGTTAATTGGCATAAAGTATTTGGGCAAGTTTTGAAAAGGCTTTTCTTCGTGCATAACATCACGTTCAACGCCTTCCCATTTCAAACACTCCAAACCATTCTTGCGCCCTGCCTTAATATCAAGTACAATCCCGCAAGCGGTCATGATATGAGTGCCGCACCGTTTAATCACTTCATCGCTGTCAAAAAACAGGGCATGAATACCCCTGCCGCCCTCTCTGCCTGTAACCATGCAATTCAAGTTTTCACCTTGAACTAACCGTAACAGCATATCAGAATTGGCTTCATCATCGGCATCAAGCAAAACCACGGTATCTTCCAAAATCCCCATATACTTATCTAAGTTTTGAACTTGTTCAAGTGTGTTGTGGTTTTTTGAACTTTTGGTATATTCGCCGTTGGGTATTTTCTTATCAGATACATTGCGCATCTGCAAAAACGCTTTGTAAAACCCTGTTTTTTCCCAATTAGTCATTCACATTTACCCCCCCCCGTGATTTTTTGAAAGTTAATTTTCATATAATCACCCCAAAATCTTTCAATCTTTTCTTCGCAAATTCGATATACCAAGCCCTATCCAAGTAATCAGGAATAGGAGCATCGTTCACCGAATCATTCACGATAAAGCAAACTTCAGGGGTATTGGCGAACTTTTCAGGGTTCTTTTGCTCATTTTTTACTTTGAAAATACCGCCATCGCTTAACCTTTTGGAAGCAAACACCCTGAAGGTTTTTTCCTTTTGAATTTCACCACCACTGAAAACCTTTATAGTCTGCAATCTTCCCGCCGCTGTCCTGATTTTCTGCGGTTCAATGTGCGGATTGTAAAGGGCATATTTATATTTACTACTGACTTTTACAATCTTTTGAAAGTCCTTTAGTTCGGCGCAAGCATTCACGGTTTCTTCAGGGGGTACGCCTTTAATCATCATATCTGCCACCGCTTTATTTACGATGGGAAGGTCATAATCAAGGCTTGTCAAATGCTTCACATAACCGCCTTTGGTCTTGTATTTGCCTTCTGCGTTCACAATAATGTAATTGTTCACATCCTTTTGAAAGATGCGGCTGTATTCGTCAAATTCAAGTGCCATGCGGGTTCTTTGTTCCCACTCATAGCAAATATCATCTATCTTGTCATAATCTTCAGCCTTGAACAGCTTGATAATCAAGCCATCTGTGTTTGACTGAATCAATTGACAATGCCCTTCAAGCATTTCAATCAAGTCAAGCAAGAGAAGCTGACCGCCAACACACACATTGTTTGCGTTCTTCGGGTCATATAGGGAACTGTTTTCATCCTTCATGCCGCCATAAGTGGCATTCAGAACGATTTTATAAGGCTGTTGCATTGGGTTCTTCTCTGCCTTCAATTTCAGGCGGGTATCTCTGATTTTCGTGAACTTTGTTGGGTCTGCCACATTACGGGAAAGAAACCCATATTCAATCATCAAGGCGGGGTAATAGCTTGCAACATCAATATTCAAAAATATCCCTTCACCCGCATATTGCGGAAGCGCACCATGTAAACCACCCCAAGCGAACACATGAGGAACACCCGCTACATCCAAGTTAAGGGTCTTTGAATAGTTGCGGTTCAGCGGATTTTTATACCAGTTCAAAACTTCCGTATATTTGCGAATTTGCAAAGTATCAGGAAGGTTAATTTCAAATTCATCATGATGGTTTCTTTTCGTTGCGCCCAAAATGATTGCCGAAAGTTGGGTTTTCGTCTTTGTGATATACGAAAGCGGCAACTTGAACGCCTTCACAAGTGAAAGGTGTGAATCAAATTCTTCCTTTCGCTGAATGAAAACTTCAATGGTCTGTTCTACATCGTGGCGGCAATATTTGATTGTTTCAGCAATTTCTTCTTCGGTTAGCTTGCGGTCAATGTCGAATGGTACACTGGTTTCACGGATGCTGTTACCCATAAAGCCTTCGAGGGATTTCAACCCGCCATCATTTGGAAGAAATACATCGTAATTGTTCAGGTTGATTTTGCGGAATAATTGCGAAAACTGCCAACCCTTTCTATCTTGAACAATGATATAATCATTAATTTCTTTCGGGTTAAACTCGCACAAAATTCCCTTCAAGATGTACTGGTCATAATTGCGTGAATTGTAGCCAATCCAAATTGAACCTTTGTTGGCATTGTAAAGCCTTTGAAGTTTGTCTTTGTCATTTACTATGACCGTTTCAACTTTGTGGATAACATCAATCACCACGCAAAGCCAATCATACTTGAATACCTCAAAATCATAGAACAGCATCAGTTTCACCCCTTCATAAAAATTTGGCGGGGAAGGGGTTTATTCCAACCCCGCCATGAACTGCGCCTTTTAGCCTTCGTTGCCATCGGCATCGTAAACATCAGTGATTTGATAGGTCTTATAACCTTTTGAATTCTCACCGTATTTCAAGCCGAATTCCAACTTGCCATCAACAGCTTCAAACACATCCATGATGAGGTTTTCATAATCCGCAAAACCTCTGAATTTGACTTCTTCCCCGCTGTCAAGGGAACGAAGGAATTCATTTGCCCTGTGGCGAAGGAACGCTTCATGTAGCACCTGATTCATGAAAATCAGTTGCCCTTTGTATTCCCCTGCCAAAATCTTGAACCAACAAATCAGCATGGGGTTTCCGCTGTTCTTGCTTTCGCCTAACTCCAACTTCTGAATTTTCACATCGTAACTTCCTGCGGGAACTTCGGCAAAATCACCGCCCCCACCGTTAGCTTCGATTTCCTCAACTTCTTTGACGAGGTTCTCAACGTCAAATTGCTTGTCGAACTTTTCACCGATTGTACTCATTGTAATTACCTACCTTTCAAATTTTTGGTTTGTTATTATTCGCCCCTGCGTTTTCTTGTGCGAACGGGCGGGGTTACGGGTTCAGCTTCTTCAGCTTTGGGTTGCTCTGTTGCGCCTTCCTCTGCGGCTTCTTCACCCTCTGTTCTGTTTTCTTTAACAATTTGGGCAACAGAATCCCCTTCAGGCTCTTTGGTTTCGCCTTCCTGAACATCAGCGGCTTCAGCAACATCCGCTTCAGGCGGGGCTACTGTTTCAGCGGATTTGGGCTTGCGGCTTGTTCTGCCCGTTGTCTGCGGCTCTACCTTCGTTTCGGTGTCTTTGATAACACCGCCATTGACCGCTTCGCCGTTGGCTTCGTGGTAAACATCCATGAAAGCCTTGTAATCAAGCGGAATTTCCTTTTTGGTAACGGTCAACCGTCCACCGCCAAAGATAACTTCATTGGTCTTGAAAGAAAGTGTTCTTTCATCGCCATCTGCCACAACCCTTGCGACAATATCAACCATACCCGCCATCTTGTTTGCCACCTTGTCTTGAAGGTTCGGCTTGATACTGGTTATTTTATCGCCGCCCTTGCGGGTAATGTCCTTGCTTCTGTCCTCATGGCTGATAAGGATGATGTTGTCATACTCCATGTTCATCAACCGTTTCATGGTTGAAAGGAACTCTGTTCTGACCTTATCCCATGCGCTGAAGCTGTCATCCGATTCATGGGAAATGTTCAGTTTGTCATACATGAACACCCTGCAATGTTCATAGCAATCTTCAAGAAGGTCAACCACAATGGTTTTGAAGTCATTTTCCTTCTTTTCCAGTTCGCCAATCGCATCCTTGAACACTTGCCAAGCAAGGGTTCTTCTTGTTTGCCGACCTTCCACCTTGACTTCATCCCGAATGGAAAGGTAAGGGGAATCCACGAACTTGATATTGCCATCTGTGTTCAACATCAGTGGTTCGGGGAACTTGTTCGCCAAGAAGGTTTTTCCGCTGAATGGCGCACCATAAAGCCATACCACCTTCTTATTGATTGTTTCGATGTTTCGCCGTTCATTTTTTGGTAGTAACATATAGTCCACTCCTTTTTCACAAAATTCTTGATATTCGCACCATGTGCAAAGATAGCCTTTTTCCTTCTCGAACTCTTTACATTCAAGAATGCGCTTAATATTCATTACGAATTCAACGACCTTTGAACTGTTGAATTCTACTTGAACAATTTTGATTTCCGATTGTTCAAGTTCTTCCTGTATTCGATTTCTGAAAGCAAGCAAATCTTCAGTTTTCTTCTGCTTTATGTTTACTTTCGGCACGAACAAGAAGTATAGGTTTCGGATTTTCTGCTTCGGATGCGTTTGCTCATAGAACCACTTGTATTCATGCAACTGCCCCGAAGTCATGTAAGTCCGTTGGTTGTTGGAATACTTAAAATCATATAGGTCATATTCACCATCTCCCACGGGAACAAGGTAATCAATGAACCCAATAAAATCAGTATTCGCTATGGTCTGTTCAAACACGCCGCCTTCAGGCAACTTTGCCTTAACCAGTGGTATGAGGTATTCCAGTTTCATGACTTCGTTTATATGGCTATCGTCAATCACAGGGAACGCATCATAATAGGCTTGTATTCCTGCGGCTGTGCCTTTTTCAATGCCCGTGTGTATCGCCGTTCCAAGCACAAGCGCATTGTTGGCATCTGCGGAAGGTATCACCTTCACACGGTCAACATATCGCATTTTGTACTTGAATTGGCAATTTTCAAAGCATTCAACCCGACTATGTGAGAACTGCACCCAATCACCCCCTTTACAATATTTTTAAACTGTTCAAACCCTTCAGGATAAAGAACCAAGCCGATTCCACCACCGTTGTTTATCATCCGCACATTCTTTACCTGAAGTTCTGAAGGTTTACCCCTGCTTGACTTGACTTCAACCGCAATGAACACGCCGTTCACGCATAGAATCAAATCAGGAATACCGCTTTTCTGATAACCCCCACCCCAAACCTTCAAATACCAACCCAAGGGGGTTACCATCTGTTTATCTTCGGGCATCCCTGCCGCATAAACACCTTGTTCATGAAGCCAATCCCGAATCTTGTTTTCAAAGTTCTTTTCTTGCGCCATCGTTTTTATCCTTTCTATGCCGCCTATAATTAGGTTGTCTATTTTCAAATAGTGCAACAATCAATTCCATTCCGTTATACATCCCGCAAAGGTATTCATTGGCATTCCAGTTCCCATCATTGCTTTGAACTCCAAGTAAATCTTTGGCTTTCTGAAGATGCCCACGAAAACTTAACAATTCATAATAGGCTTCATTGTTTCCAGTCATTTTTTCACCCCCCCCCCGATTGATAAGCCCTAAATCATAGGCGTGTTGGGTATTCTCTGATGGTGTTACCCATTCAAGCTGTGAAGCCCTGTTGTCGTGCTTCTTTCCCTTCTTGTGGTTCACAAAGGCTTTGCTTTCGGGGTTTGAGATGAAGGCTTCAGCTACTAAAATATGAACCCTGCAACACCGCCCATCAATCTTCACCCGCAAATAACCGCTTTGGTCATCATAAGGATTCAATTGCTTTCCAGTCCGTATGTTGCGAACTTGCCCCATTGAACTGACTTCATAATTTTGATGTTCCTGAATTTTCTTCCATCTCACTTTCACAACACAAACCCGCCTATCTTAATGAATATTTTCCTTCGGATATACTTGAACCATGTTGGATATTCTAACAGGCTGATATATCCCTTGCTGTACCCGTCAAGTTGCCATAATGGAATGTTCAATTCCTTTGACATTTCTTGAATTGACACGCCTTTTTTTTTTGCAACAGTTCATTGAACCTGATGTTCGTTTTATCCATCACTTTTTACCTTCTTTCAAAGAAATTTTGATATATGCTTTTTTCGGGTTCGTGTTGGAACACTCTGCCGCAATTTCAGGGTACTTTTCTTTCAGTTTTTTAGAATCAATGCGGGTTTCGGTTGTTTCAGCAATATAGGTAATGTTGAGAACATCACTGGTGAACTTCTTGATTCCGCATTTTTCCATTGCTTCTTGAAGTTTAACTTTCAATTCCGCTTCTTGTTCTTCCAGTTTTTTCTTCGCCTGAACCAAATCCTTGACCAAATTCAAAACAGCAAGTTGACTGGTTTCAAAGGTTGCCAAGGCTTGTGTTTCGTCCATCTCATTCATTACGGAATCGCCGCAATTCATGGGGTCTTTGTCGCAAACTTCTTCACAAGCATCCCTATCAGGGCAAACCATACAGCACCCGCCATAGTTGATTTCTTCGTTCGGACATTCGTTTTTACACTTAATCATTTTCAATTACCACCTTTCAAAAGATATACATTTTTGTTTTGAAGCCCAAAGTTCAAAGCGGCTTCATGATTGTCAAAGTAAATATCAACCGTTTCCCCAAGCTGTTCAATCACCCATTGCGCCGTTCTGTCCTGAACCGTATACACTCCAAGCCCTTCAACTTCAATCTGCGTTCCGAAAGGCAAGTTTGCCGCCACCGAAACACCCGCTTTAAGTTCCTTGCCTGAAGCCCCGTACACAATCCCATTTGGGCGATTCTTTGCCCATTCCCCACAACACTTTTCACAAGCGCAATATGCGGTTATGCGCCACGTTCCAAGTAGTTCATGGTCAACAGTTGCTTCAACTTGTTCAGTAGGATTTACCTTTTTACTTGAAGTTTCAAGAATTGTTCTGTTTTCTTGAACTTCGTCCTTAAAAAAAATCATTTGTTCCGATTCCGTGGTTGTCGCTTTATTGTTCGCATTGACCGCACAGCCCACAAGTGAACCCATTGCAAAACCAATTAGGAACACCACAACCACAAGAATCAAAACCCGTCTACAATTTACTTTCATAGTTTTTGAACAGTTCATCGGTATAGTCCTTTCTAATTTTTAATGTTTGAAGAATATCTTCTTCCACACTATCTGAACACATCAGATAGTAATAAAAGCAATTGTTCTTCTGCTTGATTCTGTGCGTTCGCTTGTGGCTTTGGTCAAACAGTTCTGAACTTTGGGGAAGCGTGAAATATATAGTTTTGTTCGCTTCCTGTAAGTTCAAGCCCATTGCCCCTGCCTGATACTGCACAAAGATTATTGCATTGCCGTACTGGTCAAATGCTGTGCGGTCTTTGGTTTCGCCATTGATTATTGAAATGGGTCTATCTTCAATCAAGGCTTTCATCAAGTTCAGTTCTTCGGTGAAGTTATAGAACACAACGAACCTATCATCTGAACTGTCAACCAAATCTTTGAAGGCTTCCAGTTTGGCTTTGTTGTACTGCCCACAAAGCATCCTTGCATATAGTCGCTTTGTAAGTGCAGAATCACCAACCAATTCCTTCCCTTCAACCGTGATTATTCGGTTTCGCATGAATTTCAAGTATTCACGGGTTACAGGAACTTTCACATCCACCTTGACTTGTTCAGGTAGTTCAATCCCCGCATCTTCGGTTTTAATGAATACCGCCCCATGCTTTGCTAACTTCGCCTTTAACCGTTCAACATTTTTATAACCAAGCACTTCCTTTCTGAAAAATCCATCAGCTTCAACCCATTGGGTATCAATGTACTGTTTCCAATATAGTTCTTTGCTGATTTCCCACCCCAACAAATGAAGTTGCGACCATAACCGTTCATACTTTCCTGCCGTTGGCGTTCCCGAAAGCAACACCACGTTTTCAGGCTTCATTTTAAGGGCGAATTTTGACCGTTTGGCGGCTTCATTTTGTATCATGGAACTTTCATCAAGCAACATGGAACAACCGCTTAAATCAAGCAGTTCTGACCGCCTGAAGGTCAATTCATAGTTAATGATGCCAACCTTCTTCTGAAACAACCCTTTCCCTTCCAAGAACCATTGAAGCTGTGTCTTATCCGTCAAGTTATAAACGGATGTTTCTTCATAGTGGTCTACAAAGTGTTCAACCCAATCACCAATTTTAGAATGTTGGCAAATTACCAAGTTCAATGGTGTATCAAATGAATTCAACTTTTCTGAACCGACAAAAGTTTTCCCAAGCCCCATGTCAAGGTAATATGCCGCCCTGTTTTGGTTCGCCGTTCGGATAAGGGCTTCTTTCTGAAAGTCATACAGTTGAATCATTGATTTCATGGGTTCACCACCTTTACTTTAACGAACAGTATTCAAAGAACTTTTTGGGGTATATGCTGTAAGTGAAGCGGGTTTCCGAAGTCTTGATTGCGCACCCGAAAGGGAAGTTCCCGTGTTGTAACCCAATCCTTACCGCTTCAACCCCTATCCCAAGGGCTTTGGCTACATCATACGTTGTGATTTTCTTCTTGCTTTCCCCTGTGGGAAGGTCTACATGACCATCAAGCCACGCTTCATCAACCCCAAGGATTTCCGCAAAGCGTTCAATGGTTGAATGTTTGGGTTCATTTTTGCCCGATAAGTATTGACTGATTGCCGACTTGCTCACCCCTGCGGCAATCGCAAGTTCGCTTTGCGTGATACCCGCCTTTTCCATAGCTTCTTTCAGCCTGTTTTCAATGATTGCCATAATCGTTCATCCTTTCTTATTTTGTTTTGTTCAGCTTTGCTGAACTTTTGTTGTAAAAAAATATGCGGAAATTTCTTCATCAGGAATTTGAAGTACCTTGATTGATTTATCAATTTCCTGTTGCACAAATCCAATCTTGCCATTCAGCTTCATGGAAAGTGAATTTGTAGAGATTCCCAATTCCTGCGCAAAGGTTTTTTCATTCCCAAGCTGTTCCCGAATCCTGCCCCTTAATTTACGATAATCAAACATTTTATACACCCCCTTAAAATTCGTCTGTCATATCAGCATCGCAATCAACGCATCTGATATTGACTTCTTTTGTTGCCCTTACGCTCAAACCGCACATCGGGCAAATATACTTTCTTGAACTGCTTCTTGAACCTAACTTTTTTCTGCCTTTGGTTCTTACAAGGTCAAAGGTTGTGGCATCAAGCGAATTTACATATTCAAGGGTTTCTTCGTTAAGTGTGGTTTTGGAATATCCGTATTTATCGGTTTTTTCAACCACCAACCCATGAAGTTCCGCTTCAACCTTGAACTGTTTGTTGTGATACAAACCGCTTCTTGATGTGTCCTTCACCTTGTTTTGAAGATTCCACAAGTGAACCATTTCATGAATCAAGGTGGTACAAACTTCAGGAAAGGAACGGTTAAGGTATTCAGCACACATATTGATTTCATAATACCCATCCGCATCATCCCCCCCCCTGTTCCACGCCTTCCATCCTGTACACCAACCATAAGCCCCTTTGGTGGTGTCGGGGGAAACCGCAATGATAGGTTTCTGAAGTTCCCCCGAAAACAGATAATCATTGAATTTTGAAAACAAATCTTCAAGGCTTGCAATGATACTTTGTAAACTTTCCATGACTAATTCCCCTTTCAACAATAATTTGATATGTCAACCCATTTGCCATCTTCCAAATCAAGCACCAAAGGCACGACATCATCAAGTTCAAGCCCTTCAAGTTCTTCAATCCACTCTTGAAGGTTTTCGTAATCTTCACATTCGCCTATGGTTTCAACATAGCGTGTGAATTTGTCATTGTCGCAAGGGTCATCAGGCTTTTCTTTGGTCATTCGGGCTTTGACAACCCCCTTATCAAAGTAACAAGTTTCAAGATATAGCATGGTAATCGCCTTCCTTTCTGCGGGGTTTAGCCGGCCCGCTTCGGCTTATGATTTTCATTCCGCTGTAAGGTTAATGCTTATAATTGCACCTGCCCCCCATGTTGCCCACGAATGACCTTTTTCATATACCCGAACAACTTCTGTACTTTTGCCACCAATCTTTTCCCACGCACGTTCAACCTTTTCAACACTGTTCATTGTTTTGGTCATTACGCTGTCATCATGGATTCGATAAGTGATAACGGCGGTAAAGGTCAATGGTGTTGTGCGGGGTTCTTCAATCCAAATGTTAATGACTTCTTCGCCGTACTCACCAATGAGAACTTCAAGCCTGTTGCCCAAATCGCAAATGCGGTTATAGTAATTAAGTTCTCTATGCCTGTAAATGTCGTATCCCGCTCTTTGGCTTGATGCTTCATCTTTTTCATAATCTGTTGGGAAGATTTTGTTGACCTCTTTCCACGCTTGTTCTTTGTTGGCTACCTTCATTTTGATTGCCCCTTTCGGTTGATTTCTGAACGGCTTGTTTTGTGCTGTTCAGCTTTCTTGAACTTAGTATACATCAACGGTTCAGGTTTGTCAATACCTTTTTGCAAAAAAATTTATTTTTTTTAATCGGGGTTGTATTCCGTTGAACTATGTGTTATAATAAGTTCAGAATCTTGAAAGGATGGTATTATGAAAATCTCGAATTTTTCAAGCCGCCTTAAAGAAGCCCTGCAAATTCGGGGGTTTAAGGCGGCTGATTTGGTGGAGCGAACCCAAATAGCCAAATCGGGCATAAGTCAATATCTATCAGGCAAGTACACGCCCAAGCAAGAACACCTTCACCTTATAGCCAAAGCCCTTGATGTGGATGAAGGATGGTTGATGGGCTACGAATGCCACATGGATAGAAAAAACTTGATAGAGGAAATTCAAACTGAACAACCCGCATTGACGAGAGAATCCCAAGTGGATGAAGCCGTGAAGCGGGTTTATGGTAAAGCCGCTTGTGATGTTCTCACGGACTTTGTCAGTATGAATGAAGTTGGTCAAGGCAAACTGATTGGCTACTTGACCGACCTCAAAAGTAATCCTGATAATACTTATCGGGAAAAAAGAAACCAAAAATTATCAGGCGCATAGGAAATGTAATCTATGTTGACTTTGGAAAGGAAGATTGAAATGTTATTTTCAAAAAACAAAAACCAAGTAACCATTCAGCATTACGAAGGCTTGAACGGCTTCAGGCAAGATTTCCCTTGCGGCATATCCTTTGACGGGGAAACAATCACCTTCACAGCAACCAAGCCCGAATTAACCGCAACCTTGAAAACAAGCCAAATTAAAAGCATTGATTCCTTACCTGAAAGAAACTTCATGGAACAGTATCACCAAACAGGGGATTTAACCGCCAAGGCGGGGATGAAATGGTATTGGGTCATCAAGTACACCAGTTCAACGGGGGAAGCCAAGCACGTTGCCTTTTGGGATACTGGAAGTAAAGCAAAGAAGCTGTTTGATGCTGTGTCTGAAAGCGTTGCGCCTTCAGATGTTGCGCTGTGAAAGAGGTGAAATAATTGGGCAAATATCACATCCTGCCGAATTCTGAACCGCCCAAAAAGGTTTATGAAGAATCTGCGGAAGAAACACAATTCTTTGATGCGCTTCTTATCGTAAGCAGTCATCTTAAAGGTGAATATCAACTTTCAAGATTATCCAATGGAACAATAAACGTTTCATACAAGGGTTATCCTATTGGGAAAATCAAATTGCAAGGAAGAACCCGTTCCATGATGGTTATGGAAAATTTGTACGATTCCAAAATCATTGAAGGCGAATTTTCTGATTTCATCAAAGGAATTGATTATTGGCTTTACTACATCAAGCGTTTTCTACGGGAAAAATGAAAAGGCTTGAACTGCCCTGAACTGCAAAAAAGCAAGTAAAATCAAGGGTTTAACTTAAAAAGTTCAAAGGTTCAAACCTTTCTTTTATACTTGAAATAAATAGGTAGATGTAACATCAATCATAGTGCATAAAAAATATAAATATAAGGTTTCCTTGTGAACCTTGTACCTACCTTGAACCGAAAGGAAGTGATTTTCATTAAAAACCCCAATGGTTATGGTTCAGTGTTTAAGCTATCAGGCAACAGACGAAAGCCATACTGCGCCCGAAAAACTGAAACATTCGATGAACGGGGCTTCCCTGTGTACAAAGTCATTGGTTACTTTGCCACCCGTCAGGAAGCCTTAATTGCATTGGGGGAATATAACAAGAATCCTTATGATATTGACCTTTCAAAGATAACCACAAAGGAACTTTTTGAAAGATGGTCTGCAAGGGATTTCCCCAAAATGGCGAAGTCATCAGCGAATAGCCACAAAAGCGCATTCAAGCATTGTGCGCCGCTTCATGATATAGCTTATAAGAAAATCAAGGCTTACCAAATGCAAGAAATTATTGATAACTGTGGGTTCGGCTACTCCACGCAAGGCGCAATCAAAAACCTATTCGGTCATTTGGATGTGTTTGCCCTTGAATTGGATGTGATTGCAAAGAAGAATTCCGACCTGATACACGCCGCCCCAATTGTTCCAAGCAACAAACGCCCCTTTACCGAAGAAGAAATTGAACTGGTTTGGGAACATCGGGATGAACCTATGGTTGATACTGTCTTGATTCTAATCTATACTGGTTTCAGAATAAATGAACTGTTGAACATCGAAACTGAAAAAGTGAACATCTCTGAACGCCTGATTCAAGGTGGAATGAAAACCAAGGCGGGGAAGGATAGGATTGTTCCAATTCACCCCCTCATTTTCGATATGGTCAAAAAGCGTGTTGAAGAAGGAAATGAACGCTTGATTCCATTGAATCAAAGCCAATATTACAGCTTTTGGAACGCTTTCATGGAATCCATCGGCTTACAGCATACCCCGCACGAATGCCGCCATACCTTCAGAAGCCGCCTTGATTCAGCGGGGGCAAATAAGGTGTGCATCAATTTGATGATGGGTCATGTTTCAAAGGAAATTGGTGAAAGAGTTTATACCCATAAAACGCTTGAAGAACTTAAAAATGCCCTTGCGTTAGTAACACGTTAGAAACAAAAAAGCCCCACAATGCCTATTTTCAAGGCATTGTGGGGCTTCTAAAATTATTCTATCATAGATAAGTTCAATTTGCAAGTTCAACATTCCCGCTGTTTTCAGGGGTTGTTCAACAAATTGAACGCTGTGAAATGGGGCAAAATCGCCCTTGTTAGTAACACGTTAGTAACAAAGAAGCTGTGCGAAACTACTTCAAAAGCTGATTCACCCTTGCTTGAACAGTGGCGTAATCGTACCCTGCCGCCTTCAAACGGTCTTTGCGGTCTTGACCGTTACCCCATTTCCCGTTGATAACCTCTTTGGCAATAACATCAACAGACTTCAAAACAGGGGCTGAAGGTGTCGGTGTTGCTGTGCCGCTTCCACCCGTGATAAAGGCATCAGAATAACCCGCCGCCTTCAGCTTCGCAAGCATAGCATCGGCATTGGTTTTCACGCTGTATGCGCCAACCTGAACCTTGTACAAATCCCCGACCTTCACAATGTAGGTATCAAATCCCGCCGCTTTGAGTTTTGCCGCCAAAGCATCCGCATTACCCTTCACGGCAAAAGCACCTGTTTGAACTTTATATAGCCCCGCATTGCCCCCTGTGTTGCCCTCTACGGGCTTTTCAGGTTCGGGGATGGGTAAACCCATAGCCGCCTTAATATCAAGCCTGAATTGCGCCATAGTAAGCCCAAACTTGTTCCAAATGTGTTCCACATCGCCATGATTGGAAGCAATGCCCCGTTTATGCCCTTCTGCATGGGAAATAATTACCCCATCGGCAAGCGGATTCAGATTGTACAGCTTGCAAAGGTAAGCATACAGTTCAACGGCGGTTTTGTATGTTCCCATAACATGGGCTTTGGTGTTTTCGGGGTTCTTGTCCGTCCACGAAGAACCGCCAGTATAAGTGATTGTGGCGGGTTCAGTCATTTCAACCCCAATATGCGTGTTGTTTGCGCTTCCGTTTGAACCGCTTCCGCAATGCCAACTACGATGATTCCAAGGTAAGCACTGATAAACATCCCCATCAGCTTCAATGAAAGCATGAACGCATACTTGCCGCCCACCTTGTTCAGATGCGGGTTTGTTCCAGTTGTTCAAGAACACTTGCGCTGAAGGTTGATTGCAACCAACAGAATGAATCAGCAAGCCTTTAACCTCAATTTTGCGATTCGTGTTGTAGCAATCGTTTTTTGTAAGATAACTTTCAATCAGTTTCATTTTATTTATCCCCCTTACTGTTTTGTTCGTGCTGAACACCGAAGTAAAAACCTATCACCATTGTTACAATCCCCATTGCCGTTTCGCTTGAAATTGTGCCTTTAAGTGATAAGTAGACGAAAACAAACGTAACCGCAAAGGTTACGATGCTTTTCACGTTCACCAAATTTGTTGCTTTTTCGATAAACTTATTCATTTTTCATCATCCTTTCCTGTTTTAGTTTCAATGGCTTCAATCCTGTGCCACGCTGATTTCAAGGATTGTTCATTGATAAGAACCTTGTCATGCAAGTCCTGAAAATCCTTCCGCATAACATTCAGTTCAGACATAATTTCAGTAATCCCCTTATCAATGTTTTCCAACTTGACAATCAAGGTGGTCATCTGCGCCGCATCCTTCACTGTGTCGCTTCGGCTATTCCGTTTAAGGTTGCATATACCTGAATACAGGGCAAACGATAACGAAACCCCCGCAATCAGCAAACTTATTTCAATTGACATAATTTCACCCCCTTCTTGACCAACCATAAACGGAAGGTTGCCATACGTTGTTGTCTATATCAGAAACCCAAATTTCCCCATCAAAAAAGACTTCATCGCCTATCATATAGGCATCCGAAGCCCCCAAGGGTTGTGTCCAAATCGGCGTATTGTCTGCGGTAAAGCCTACCGCCTTATACAATGAAGCCGCCGTGTCAGGTTTCCAATTTTCCTGAGAAGTATGGGCTTGAAGCACCGTGTAAAGCTGTGTTTCGCCCCATTGGTTCACGCCATACTTCAAAATTTTCCCTGCGGGGTAACTCTTACCCACCGCCCAAGGTTCATACAAATCCGCAATTTCCATAGCTTCTGATTCTTCAAGCTGTAAGTTGTTTGCGAATAGCTGTAATACCCTTTTCGCTTGCTGTGCTATCAGCAATTTTTGATTCAAATCTGCCATTACTCATTCACCCCCAACATAGCGTTCATGACCTGATTCAGTTCAGCATTTTGTTCAGCCATCATTTGGATGTATTCATCCTTGTCATACTGAACTTCATGATACTGGTACAAGTCATGATTTTCTTCATCTTCGATTTTCTCAATGTCGGTGTGAACATAAACTGTGGTTTTCCCGATAACCAAGGGAACAGCCTGTTCAGCCGAACCTTGAACAATTCCAACATCTTTCATATTGGTTGCACCGCCTTTCTTTTTATTTGTGTAAGATAGTAGTTTTCAAGGTATGGTTCAAGGGGCTTCAAGTATTTCAACGCAAGCCTGAAACTATTACACCAAAGTAACCACCCTTTATATGAATTGGCTGAACACCATTCCTTAAAGGTCATCTGAAGCCCCTTGCGTAACTTTTTTAATAGGCTTACCATACTTTTCTTGAATCGTTTGCAAGTCTTTTTCCGCAACAGCTTATAGCCGTAAAAATGACGATACCCCACAAAGTCAATTCCTCTGATTGCTGTGGGGAACACTTGCCAATTATCCTTGATGGTCAGTTTCAGATTTTCCCAAAGGTACTTATCCATTTGCCGCTTCAACCAGTGTAGAAATTCCTTTGAATGGTGGAGTATTACCACATCATCCATATACCTTATGACATACGCAACGCCCATTTCCTCTTTTAGTCAATGGTCAAAATAGGCAAGATAAAAATTCGCCAAATATTGTGAGAGGTATGAACCGATTGGAACACCCGCTTCTTCGGGTATGCTGTCAATGATAGAATCCAAAAGTTCAAGCAAATCAGCATCTTTGAACTTCTTTCTTAACAGCCCCTTCAACAGTTCATGGTTAATGTTCGGATAGAACTTGTTTATGTCGATTTTCAGACAATACACCGTTCCAACCTCATCTTTCATGAATTTGTCAAGAAGGCGTGTAGCCGCATGAATTCCACGATTCCGCAAGGATGCACAAGTGAAATTGGTGAACACTTCGTGAAAAACGTGTTCAATCTGAAGCATAATCGCCCATTGAATAATCCTATCAGGAAAATAAGGCAATTTGCGAAGTTCCCGTTCTTTTCCTTTGTCTGAAATGACCGAAACGGTATATTCGCTTACTTCATAGGTCTTGTTTTTCAACATCTCCTGAATTTGTCCGAAGTAGTAATCAGGATTGGAATCAACCATCTTCACTTCTTTGTAGAACAGCTTATCTTTTCTTGCGTTCCTGTGGGCTTCCCTCAAATTATCCATTTCATAGATTTTGGGAAATATGCCGCCTTGTCGTTTCATTTGATACCCCCTATTGATGTTTTTAGAACCGAACCTTCGCCCAAATTTGGGCTACCAATACGGCGAAAAGGTTTGTTATGTTTTGCCGAGTGGCAGGGCAATCAAGCACGATTTTTTGAAAACATTTAGTGCGTGCCGAGATTAGCATTAGAATTCGAGGTGGTATAATTCACATTAAGATAGAAAACACCTGCATTAGAAGCATTATTCCAATTACCACTGAAATTCGGTAAATAGCCAGTGTTAAGATTGGTGTTATCTGTTGCTTTTTTGTGATACCATCCATTTTTGATTGCCCATATTAAATTTTCAATTGTACCCTATAAATACATCAAGCGCGCGCCGAGATAAGCAGCAGAACTCGAGGCGGCATAATACACATTAAGAAAGAAAACACCCGCAACAGAAGCACTACTCCAATAACCACCGAAATACGGCAAACAGCCAGCGCTAAGACCGGCGTAATCCGAAAAGTAAGTTGTGGCTGAACCAGTAACTTCCTTTGCGATAAATCCCGCTTCACTTGTGCCTTGCGGCTTGCTCATGTAATTTCCGATGTTCGCTGTTGCCCCTTGCCCTCTATTGGCGTAATTCGTGCCTGTGTCGTTAAAATCTCTGAAGGCAGTCATCATATTGCGGTTTGAATCACTGTAAAGCCCATCAATCCACCAACGCAAATTCCCCCACATATCTTCAATACCAAGGAATTTCATTTGAAGTTTCCCTGTGGTTTCACCAAAGTTCATGCTTTTGGCATTTGTGCCGCCAGTTGCAACCGCCGCACTATTTCCATCAACATAACCACGCCCCAAAGCCGTTTGGCTATCCAAACTCTTGAACTTTATCAGGTACAAGCATTGAAGCAAGGTCAGGGGATAAAAGGAAACCATATCATATCCTGTTCCGTTTGTTTGCGCCAAGGTTCTGAATGCCCCTATGGTTTGGCTTGCTGTTGGCGTTTTCCCGCTCAAAGAACGAAGTTTTGAACTTTCACTATATCCAAGGTAAGCCCCGATGTACAGCTTGTTTCTATCCCCTTCAGTTGCCCTTGTGTGGGCATAATACTTGAAGTTTGTCGTGTCATTCGGGTTATCCGTAACCTTGATGGTGAGGGTTGTTCCGCTTGTCATGATTTTGAAACCAGTTTTTGGAATCTCAATCATCACATCACCCGCTGAACCGCTTGTAATGTCTGCATTTGTTCCATCTGCTTTTTGGGCGAAGTTTGCGGGGTTCAAATAATGTTGAACCACTCCATTTTTGAGAACACAAGGTTTTATGTCCTTGAAAATAGGCATTGAATCCCAAGCCGCACCCGCATTCATTCCAATTGCCGCATCGGTATAAGTAACCGCTGTGGAAGGGTCTGAATTGGTTAAGTCAATGGAAACTCCGAATACAACGTAATCTTGTGGAATGCCTGTGATTCTGTTTGTGGCGTTCGTGTTCACCCCGCCTGTGGTGTTATAAGGGAACAATTGATAATAATAGGTTGTGCCATTGACAAGCCCCGAATCCACAATTCCTGTGGAAGCGTAAGCATTGCGGGTTTTATTATCAACCACCAACACCCCATCAGTTGGGCTTGTGGGGAAACTTCCCGCTTTGCGTACAAGTTTTGTTCCCGCCCAAGTTGAAAGTACACTTCCGCTGATAACGGTATCTTCGGGGTCAGTCCATTTGATGGTTAAGTTCGTATTCCCCACCGTCATTGAAATGTTGGAACAGTCAAGCGGGGGAATCCCTGTGCCGCCCGTTTCAACTTCAACCCAATCCGTACCATTGTAGAATTCCAACTTGTCATTGTGGAAGCGCATACCATGAACGCCAGTTTCCGTGCCGATTTCAGCCGCAATGTGTTCTTCAAGGTCATCTTCCACACCGTCAACCCTTGCATTTATGGCGGCATCATCATAATTTGATAACCCCGCCAGTTTGGTTTTTTCAGCCGTGGTGTAATCGTTGGTGGAAAGCCCCTTTCCTGTAACCTTATCAGCCTTGCCATCTGCTTTGTCATTGACCGCTTTTAATTGCGTGTCAATAATATCAGCATTGTCATTCAGGTCTTGCACATCCCCAAATTCGTCATAAGTGGGCTTCTTCAGCCCATAGTTCGGTGTTAAGTTCATCCTATAAAACCTCCTCTTTGATTTCACGCCAAGTTTTGTTTTTCAAATATCCCCAAGTAAAAGCCTTGATTTCTTGCCAAGTGTTATACTTCAGTTCCAACACAATAATCATGTTGGCGGGAACGATACGCTTCAAAAGCGAATCCACATCATCAAAGTTCGATTTTGCAACCAAATTCACTTTCACAATCAAGGTGTAAGTGTTGTTCTGAACTTCTGTTGAAAATCCATCTGCGCCGCAAAGGGCTTCAAGCATTTGGTTCAACCTTATCAGTGTATATGGCAAATTCTCATTCACCCTTGAAAGGATTCTGAATTTCCTTGCATCAAGGCTATCTGTTGCCTTCGGTCTGATTTCAAGTATTTTTTCCCACCTTGAAACCCCGTTATCTGTTGCGCTTTGAAGGAACTGGTCATTGAACGCCGCTTCAACTGCATCCCAAAGGTCAGAAACTTCAAGCTGTTCCCCATCAAGCAAAAGGGCTTTATATTCCCTCACATCCTGAATGATTGGGGGCAAATAATCAATCAATTTTCTAACCACTGATATTCCCCCTTACTGCTATTTCATCAGCCGTTAAGGTCAGATTTTGCGCCAACCCGTTCAAGGTTGTATCTGCAATATCAACAATGCCGGGCAAATTCAAAAAGCGGGTTTCAATTTGGCTTATGCGAACAACGATATAATCATCCGAATCCCAACCTTCACCAAGTTCCTTGAAATAGTCATCAACCGCCTGTTCTGCGTAAGGTTGAACCGCCGCCCAATCCCAATCAGGTTCATAGGTAATGTTTGCGGCTATATCAACAGAAACAGAAGAAACGCCTTGAACCGTTACCACATGACCTATTGGGGCAATTCCAACCCCTGTTCCTTGCGGCGTGGGGTCAATTGCGTTTTGCACATAGTCAATCAGGGTTTGTGTCGGAACAGAATAATCACTTGCAATAATCACAAGTTTTACTGTGCCACCACCGTTCCAAATTGGGTACACCTTAACGCCGCCAACACCACCAAGCGCATCAACTTTTTCTTGATAATCCTTGATATTACCACCGAAGGCTTCAGCATTCAGGCTATTATAATATCGTTGCCTGAAATGTTCAGTATCTTCTTCATTCTCTGCGGGAATCAACAATTCTGTAAGCTGTGCCGATGTAAGCCCATCAATATATTCAATGGGTATCAGCGTTCCCAAATCGTCATTCCCCACCGTTCCAATGGCTTCACATTGCATCTTGAATACGCCTGTTGAAATTTTTTCAATAGCGATGTAATTCAACAATTCATGGGAAAACCTTGAACCGATTGGAATATCAATATTGAATTCGCCCTTCAAGATTGCGAAAGTTGCGGGATATGGAACAAGCCCCCGTTCAGCCGCCCTTTGAATCAAGTAATCCCTTGAAGCTGTGTCCGCAAAGGTTTCATTCAAAATGGCATCAAGTTGAACATACATATTTGTAATTTCAACTGCGGCGGGGGCAAGCGCATTAAAAATGATTGAACCTTCCCTTGTGTCAATGTTGGGATTCTGTTGAAGAACCCTGTTAATCATTCTTTGAAGAATGACTTCATAAGTTATATCTTCGTACATCAGATTTCCACCGTCCTTTCCGCTTGAATATTTCCAAAAATTGTATGAACCACAAAGGTTGTATGAATTTGGTTTTTGGTATGCTCAAAAGCAAATTCTTCAACCGATGTGATGCGTGTGTCCTGAAGCAAGGCTTCAGTTATGCGCCGCTTTATTTCAGGAATGCAAAAAGGAATTGGCTTCCCGAAAAGGTCAGCCAATTCCACGCCGTAATTCCAACTATAAATCAGGTGTTCATATCGTTCTATGTTCAAAATCAGGTATATTGCTTGAACCATTGCCTGAACTGAATCAGTGAACCCCGTTATAATATTTTTGGAAATATGCAATCTGAAAGTATTCGTTGGCGATTCTTGAAATTGAAAATCAACTTTCAAACCATCGTTTGTTACTGGAAGCATCGTTCATCACCTCACCCTATCCAAAATTATATACTGTTGACTACCCTGAACCCTTAACAGAATCACTTTTTCACCAACTTTTAAGCCAAGATGAATGGTGAAAGTCTTTGTGCCTTTGTAGGCGTGGCGATGTGAAGTTGGGTCAGACGAACCGCCGCCTGTGTAGGTGTCGTGAATGGCGTGTGTATGGGCTGTTTCGTTTTCCGTCTGATGGTCAACAGTCATA
>LSPZ01000029.1_pt1 | contig 41987 bp, 58 predicted proteins | sample 651281 | NCBI WGS metagenome assembly LSPZ01 (sample SAMN04438313, study PRJNA306036) | termite gut metagenome | isolation source: viral DNA filtered from gut of termites from termite colony 2 | host: Coptotermes formosanus | place: USA: New Orleans, Hayne Blvd. | collected 2013-06-18
TGGGTATGTTGTTTGAACTAAGGACACAGTTATGTTTTCGGTATGAAGACGGCGCTCACCGGTGGCTACACACTGGAATGCGTGGGCGGCTTCAGAGGGGTATAAGAGACAGGCCTAGAGCCGCGTACGAAGCCCAAGAAAATCACACGATCCGAAATTCCGAGGTCAGCTGACAGCTCAATAATTTGATTGCGCTGATCGCCGGAGCTTGGTAGTAGTAGCAAGAGCTTCGGATTCTTAGACATAGCCAGTGCCATAGCCTCCAACAGGTACGTGATGCCTTTTTGCACAGTTAAGCGCACACCACCCGGTGAAACAATTGTATAGCCTTGCTTCTTGAGCTCCTTGGCATAGGCATAGTCGTCGTTGTCAACCACTATATTTTCTAGGTCGCTTGGGTCAAGAGAATTATGTACCACTTCAATCTTATCCTGTGGGATATGATACTCTCTTACGATGATATCCTTAGTCAACTGAGATACTGCAAAGATGCGATCGGCCATCATCAAACCCTGATATTCGATTTCGTGTATCAAAGGATTGCCAGCATGGCCACCAGCGCGATCGAATTCAGTAGCATGAACGTGAACGACCAATGGGCTGCCACTAATTGCCTTGGCGCGCATACCAGCCTCCATCGTCAACCCGTCATGCGCTTTGACTACTGGGACACCCGCAGGTTAGCTAATGAGATTATCAATATCTCCTTGTCAAATGCACTATCAACCGAATTACGTGAAGGCGTGCGTCGTGAATACTTGAAATTTAGCTGGGGCGATGTTGCAGAAAAGCTATCGCACGAATATAACAAAGTAATGACTCGTTCCGGGCAGGGTTCGCCTAGTTGGGGACAGTTTATAAAAGAGGGAGTGGCTCATGCCTAAGGCAATCTGTCTATACATGCACGTTCATCAACCATGGCGAGTTAGACAGTACTCTGCCTTTGATACGGGTGTAGATCATAACTATTGGGGACCTGGTGACGATGAAATTTTGCGTAAAGTGGCCGACAAATCTTACTTTCCTACCAACGCTGTGCTGATTGATATGTTAAATACATACCCTGAATTCCGTGTCAGTCTGTCAATTACAGGCACCTTTATCGAGCAATGTGAGTATTTCTTGCCTGAACTACTGGAGTCATTCAAGGCGTTAGTCGATGCTGGACGTTCGCCAGATAATCCAACCCAGAACCGCGTTGAAATTGTTGGCGAGACATACTATCACTCACTAGCCTTCTTCTATAGCCGTGCCGAGTTTGATCGCCAAGTCGCCCAACACGCTAAGAAGATTTTCGAGACCTTTGGCGTACGACCGACGGCTTTTCGCAATACCGAGTTGGCATATAATAACGACCTCGGTCGCTGGGCAGACGCTCATGGCTACAAGGCTATCTTGGCTGAGGGCTGGGACAAGGTCCTCGGTTGGCGCTCGCCGAACTGGCTATATAAACCGCCGGAGACGCAACAGGTCAAGTTACTGTTAAAGAATTACAAGCTGTCTGACGATATGGCATTCCGCTTCTCTAACCGCGACTGGGCAGAGTATCCACTGACCTCCGGCAAGTATGTATCTTGGCTGGATGCCGAGGATGCTCCGTTGGTTAACCTGTTTGTCGACTATGAAACCTTTGGCGAACACCACTGGGAAGATACTGGTATCTTCAACTTCCTGAAAGCCTTGCCTCATGAATGGTTATCACGACCAGATCACACATTTATGACAGTTACCCAAGCAGCCGAATTCTACCAGGTCAAAGATGAAGTTTCTATGCCACACGTGGTGACTTGGGCAGATACCGAGCGTGACTTGTCGGCTTGGATGGGTAATCGTATGCAACAAGAATCTAATCACTATATCTACAATATGGAACAGTCAGTCCTAGAGACTGGCGACGTCCACTTGATTGGTGACTGGCGACGTCTGACGACATCTGATCACGCCTATTATATGAGTACGAAATATTGGAACGATGGTGACGTGCACGCCTATTTCTCGCCAAAACCATCGCCCTTCGATGCCTTTATGGACTATATGAACGCCCTGCGCGACGTGCGCTATCGACTAATAAAATCTCACCAGAATAAGAGGTAGTATGGCTAGGCCGATAATTCTTAGCAACGGAGAAATGTCTATCGGACTTAATCGATTTGGCATGGTTCACGACTTCTATTATCCTTATGTGGGGCTCGAAAACCACAGTAGCGAGCGCGCCACCAGACACCGCATCGGGTTGTTTGTCGAGGGTGCTATACACTGGCTCTCAGACGGTAGCTGGCAGATCAAGCAACAATTTCTGCCCGGGCGATTGATTGGCAAGACTATCGCTACTAATGAATGGTTAGGTTTTACGATTGAATTTCAAGATTTCGTCGACAGCGAGCTAAATGTTTTTGCTCGCAATATACATGTTATAAATCTGAGTAATCGTCCACGACAGGCTAAGCTGTTTTTGCACCAGGCTTTTATCATCAGTGAATCAGCGGATGGTCACGATACCGCCCAATACCTGCCGCCAATGCAAGGTAAATCAGAGGCAATATTGCATTACAAGGGTCGACGGGCCTTTATGATAAGTGGCGAAAATCCTCAGACAAAAAATTCTTTTGACAGCTTTAGCATTGGTCATTTTGGAGATAACAAAGACGACGGTGTCTGGCGCGATGCTGAGGATGGCGAATTGGCGAGAAACCCAGTGGAACGCATCCAAACCGACTCTATTCTGCAATACGACCTCAATTTCGAGGCGCACGATTCAGCACGAGTACATTATTACTTAGCTGCTGGCAAATCTAATCATGAGGCCAGACGGACTCTGGATAAGTTCGCTGGCGAAGGCCTATTAACCAGGCTCATGAAGACCGATCAACACTGGCAGAAGTGGATTGCCCCAGCCAAAACAGCTGCTGAGGTACGCGTGGCCCCAGAATATCGTGAGCATTTCCTGACTTCCCTGTTAATATTAAAAGCTATGATGGACCGTCGCGGTGCAATTATGGCTAGTTGCGACACTGAGATGCTTAAATACACGCGGGATGCCTATGTTGACTGTTGGCCACGTGATGCCAGCTATACATTATGGACCTTTCTGAGGCTTGGTTATTATAATGAGATTCAACAGTTCTTCCAATTTGCGCGTGACGTTATATCTGACGAAGGTTTCTTTTGGCAGATGTATCGCCCAGATGCCACGATTGGGCCGAACTCGCATGCTTATGTCCATGATGGCAACATAGCGCCACCGATTCAGACCGACGAGACGGCCACGACACTCTTCTTGTTCGCTAGAACTGTCCAGACGGCTGTTAAGGGTGGTAGCAAACTATCGGATTGGCGTGAGCTATACGAAGAGCTTGGTCGACCAATGGCAAATTTCCTCTCAGATTACATAGATCCTGCGACCAAACTGCCCCGCGCTAGCTATGAGCTTTGGGAGGTTTTATACGAAACTACTACTTATACTACGGCCACAACGTTCGGCGCACTAGAGGCAGCTGGCGATTTAGCAGAAATGTTCGGTGAAACCGATAATGCTATTAAATGGCGTACTGTAGCAAGCGAGATTCGTGAAGCCGCAGATATGCTGTGGAATGACGATAGAAACTACTTCTACAGAGGCTTCTACCGGCACGACACCAAATATACGGACTTTGACGCGACCATAGATGCCTCTGCTTTTTATGGCGCCTGGGCATTTCATCTATTCGATCAGAGAAAGTTAGCCACAGCCTTTAAAACGCTAACTGAACGATTCGGTATTCGTGACAATAATGTAGGACTGCCTCGTTTTGAAGGAGATGACTATAACCGTGCTGATCCAAATAGCGATGGCAATCCGTGGTTTATTACTTCTTTCTGGCTGGCACAGTATCAGGCCGAACTCGGTGATACCGGTTTAACTAAGAAAGTGCTAGACTGGGCAAACGATCAGATGACGCGAACTAATATCTTACCAGAACAGGTTAGCCCAGTTGATGGTAGTATGCTTAGCGCAGCGCCCCTCAGCTGGTCACACGCCGAGTTTATTAATACTTGCCTAGATTACGGTAATCATAAAGGCGGGCCAAAGGAAGCAGAAGATGAGATTTCGGCCGAGTCGTAGCGACCGTAAAGCTTTCGGCCAGATTGCAGAGGAATACGACCTCGTATACTTTGGAAGCATTAATCCGCAGGTTGATACTGATTATAAGATGGTCAAAGGCCTAACTGCCTCCCCGCATATACATGACGAGAATTACACAGTTGGCAATGTCTATGACTATGAGGTGGCGTTTCTACAGCGCTCTAGACGGGTACATACAATATCCGATGGTAAGCAAACCCGACAATGGACAATTCTGCAGATACAATTAAAGAAAGCTCATTTGCCACATTTCCTAGTAGATGGACGCCGACGTACGCAGGAATACGGCGCATTATTGGCATCCACGCAACGTTGGCGCGAGATTGGTTGGCAACATGTAGGAGCCGACGTTAGTTTCCCGCACGCTTTTGCGACCTATGCCCGACCACTTGACGTGGCAGCTATTTCCGTCGCCTTGACGCAAGAAGTGCAAACCATGTTAGCGACTCACTTTTCTCAGTTTGATTACGAATTCAATGGTGACAAGTTAATTGTCTATGCTACTAACACAGATATCAACCTGCAGGTGCTTGATCATATGTTACGAGTTGGCCTGTGGCTGGCACGAACCTTGGATAAATAAGCAAAAACGCTACATCTAGCGTGTCGTACACCAGATATAGCGTTTTATATCTATTAATGAATCAATGCTTTTTAGGCTTGACTTCGTTGCGGCCAAGATTCTTCTTGGTCTCGGTAAAGACTTCGTGTTGACGCGTCTTGGGATTATACTTTTTCAGCGACAACTTACCCGTCTGGTTAACCTGTTGATTCTGGGGGTTTACCGTCGTATAAAGCCGCGTTTTGCCGTCGGCGCTAACGATACCGACCAATTTCCGCTTGGATTTGCTATTACTCTTTGCCATATTCGTCCATCTTATCATAAAAATAAATTTAGTGCAACAGGGGACGCTTATGATATAATTTTAGTATGTCAGAACTAAAATTTGCCACCCTAAACACCCTAGACCATACTGATTCCATTGAGTGGCGCTTCCCTGGCATATGTCAAGACATTAAGAAACGGCAGTTTGATATAATTACCCTCCAAGAATTAATTTTAGAAAAGACCGCCTTTTATGAGGCGAAACTTGAAGAAATTGGCTATAAGTTGGTGGTTAATCAACGAATGCGTAAGGTAAAAGGTACTTGGCGTCATGCTCCGGCAAATAATGTTGGCATTGCGTATAATACCAAGACAGTTAAACTATCCTCCGCAAGAGAATACGACTTTGCAAATTTGATGACTGATCTGGAATTCTTACCAACCGGCGATATTTTGACAGTATTTAGCTATCATGGCCACTGGGGTACTGCGAATCTAAAGAAGCGGCTTGATGAGGTCGTGAAGATTAGTAATATTAGCTCAAAGATTCAGAAAACCGACCCAAATCGAATTATTATCCTAGCTGGCGATTTCAACAGCGTTCCAGGGGAAGAAAGTGTTCAGTACCTGCGTGGCAACCGTCTGTATCGTGGCCAGAACACCTATTGGACAGATTGGCATATGATTCAGGACAAAATCGTTAAGACTGCTAAGAATTACGGTGAAAATGCCATTCGTACTTCCACGCACGTTAATATTGTGAATATTGATATGATGCCGATGCGCACTATCGATTATATTATGACCTATGGCTGGAATTATGGTAAACGTGGCGGTTTTGCTAATCAGGGTGGAATTTGGGCTGACGACGAGAAAACAGACCTGAGCGATCACTTAGGTCTGTGGGGTGATATTCAACTATAGTTAGTTAGATTTCTTGTGTCGTTTACGCTCAATTGGGTCGAGGTAACGTTTACGTAGACGAAGTGTCTTGGGTGTTACTTCTAATAACTCGTCGTCTTCGATAAAATCGATTGATTGTTCTAGGGATAAGTCGGTAAATGGCGTTAACTGGACTGTACCGTCGCTCGAGCTGGAGCGCATATTTGTCAAGTGTTTGGCCTTGCAGACATTAAATTCCAGGTCTTCATCGCGGTTATTCTGTCCAACAATCATACCGGCATAAACTTCTAGGGCTGGGCCAACAAACAACGTGCCGCGCGCCTCTGACATGGCTAGGGCATACGATGTTGTAACGCCTGTCTCCGAGGCTATTAGAGCACCATTACGATGTGAGTCAATCTTGGCCGCCACTGGCTCGTATCCATGCGGAAGGCTGTTCATGATGACTGTACCACGGGTTTCGGTCAATAACAGGTTACGTAGACCAATCAGCAGACGTGTTGGCAAAATATATGTCATACGTGTCGTACCGGTCGAAGTCTGCTCTTGGTGCGTCAGTTCCGCACGGCGTGCGCCCAGAACTTGCGAAACAACACCGACAAACTCGGCACCAACCTCTACAACTAATTCTTCAATCGGTTCTTTTTCAACGCCATCTTCTCTGATTGTGACGACTTGCGGTCGGCCAACCTCGAACTCATAGCCTTCACGACGCATAGCTTCGATTAAGACAGACAAGTGCAATTCTCCGCGACCAGATATCGTAAAACCGATGCCGTCATTCTCGACACGTAAAGCAACGTTAGTTTCGAGTTCGTTATTCAGACGATCACCAATTTGTCGGCTGGTCGTAAATTCCCCTTCTCGCCCCTTGAACGGCGAAGTATTTGGCCCAAGATACATAGAAATGGTCGGTTTTTCGATAGTAATCGGCGGCAAGGCACTAGGATGCTCGCGATCAGACAGTGTATCGCCGATATGAGAGTTCGAGATACCAGTGATAGCAATGATATCGCCAGCGCTAGCCTCAGTGGTTTCTTCGCGGTTTAAGCCACGATAAGAGAACAGTTTATCGGCTTTTACGCTGGTTGAAGTGCCATCGGCCTTAATTAATAAAATACCATCACCAGTTTTGATCGTGCCTTGATTGATACGTCCGATGGCATATTTACCAAGGAAATTATCGGCGGCCAGCGAGGTAATTTGCATCTGAAATGGTTTAGTCACATCAACTTTCGGTGCAGGTATTTCGCTAATGATTGCCTCGAAAATAGGCGTCAGATCAGAATGCTCCTCTATATTGGCGGGCATTTCGGTCCAAGACCTGCCCTCGCGAGCAATGGCATAATAAGTCTTATATTGTAATTGCGAATCATCGACAGCCAATTCCAAGAATAGATCAGAGACTTCGTCTTCTACCTCTGCAATACGGCGTGATGGCTTGTCGATTTTGTTAATAATAACGACTGGTTCCAAGCCGAGTTCCAACGCCTTACTTAGCACGAATTTGGTCTGCGGCATCGGGCCTTCTTGGGCATCAACAACCAACAACACACCGTCAGCCATATTGAGCGTGCGTTCGACCTCACCAGAGAAATCCGCGTGTCCAGGGGTATCGATGATGTTGATTTTGTAATCACCATAGTAAATCGAAGTCTGCTTGGCGGTAATAGTAATTCCCCGCTCGTGTTCCTGATCGCCACTGTCCATGATTAATTCCTGGCTCATTTCGGCCTGATTATCACGAAAGGTCTTGGATTGCTTTAATAGGCCGTCCAACAGCGTAGTTTTGCCGTGATCAACGTGTGCGATAATCGCAATGTTTCGTATATTCTTTGAGTCTTGCATGGGTTTCCTTCAAACAAAATTTCGCCCATCGGTGGCGAATTCCCACTATTGTATCACCTTAAGCATATTATAGCAAGGAATTTATGCATTTTATGAATTCTATGTTACAATGGACGAAATACATTAATAGATAGGAATCACATGGCAGTAAAAAGGTCAAAGCTTAATCGCAACAACAACCACCGACACAGCGTGAAACGCAACGGCAGCAGCAAACGTCGCGCAAAATAGCACAGAATACCTCCACCAGGAGGTATTTTTACTTTATACTAAAACAATCTCACTAACGCCGTCTTCTCTAGGCAGTCCTCGGTGATTTTCTACGGCATGATACATAACGCTCCAGTCAGGCTTGGCAGGCACATAACCACTAGCAACTAACGTCTCATGGACATACGGACAGACTTTTTCTCTGTTAGCCGGCAACTCTCTAAACGCCTTCTCTATAGGGGTTTGGTAATCGCCCTCCGGGTAAGCACAATAAGTTTTTAAAATAGCTCCGCCTGTTTTTCTCCAATTAGCTTTGCATCTTTTAAAGTATCGACAGTCGGCCTCTGGGTTTTCCATAACTGGGCAGAACTTCTCTGACGTATCTGACATAGTTATTCCTTTCCGCCCCCCAATCTAGTTCGTATTGGAGCCGTCTTCGAGATTTGAACTCGAGACCCCTTCCTTACCATGGAAGTGCTCTTTCATTGAAGACCATGGTAAGTTTTTAAGTTTCAGCCGACTGACCTGTGCCAATTAAGCTTGATGTATCAATAATAGCAAAACCTTAATAAAAAGTCAATGCTAATTTAAAAACTATTGTGGAAAACTATGAATTCACTATGGAAACTCCCTTGTATTTATTAAAAAGCTCTTCCATTTTATCATCTAGACCGTGCATATACCGCTCGGTGGTCTCTAATTTTGAGTGTCCAAGCATCTGCTGCGCCTCGGCAGGTTGCGCACCATTCAGTTGAATGTCTGTCGCGAATGAGTGCCGCAAAGCGTGCGGATAAAAATCTTTCATACCAGCTCTATGGAAAGGCTGACGCATAATATGGCGAATCTCGTCAACACTATACGGAGTCTTCCCGCGATTAGCTGGTGATGGCCAGAGCCAACCGTCGTCGATTTTATTATATTCGCACCACGACTCTAATCGCTCCAGTGCTTCGTCTGAAATAAATGATTTGCGATCTTTACTACCCTTACCGATGTAGCGCACCATTCTTCCCGAGAAGTCATTGATTTTTAGATTCGTTAGTTCTGTAATTCTCATACCAGCATCAAATGAAATCTTGATCAACAACCACGCCAAATCGTCAGCAAAGCCAAGTGCCTTATCAATCTGCTCTCGGCTGTAGAAGATTCTTCGTGGTGGTCTCTCGGGCAGTTTCATCACCATCGGAAATCTAAGTTTGATATTCATGCCCATATCTCTGTGATATTTCATCATTGCAACGATATGGTTTACTCGACCATTGATTGTTCGGTGCGACACTCCTGACGAGACCTGATTTGCGATCCAATTATTTAACAGGTAGTTATCTAGTTCTTCTAGATCGAATGTTCCACAATCTTCTTCAAAGTGCTGCAGGATGAACTTTTTACTATTGATAGTTTGCTTGCTCATACCACGGACGCTTTCACAATATCGCAAATATTCTTTTAGTTGTTTATGAATCGGCAAGTTGTTTATCATTCTAATTCTCGCATTCTGCCCACCCATCACTCTATATAGAAATTATTCTAATTATTAGATCTATATAGATACCTAAGTTGATATTTTTGTGACAAAAATTCACCAAATACCCGCCAATTTTATATACAAGTTTTTGCATTTATTTCAAAGAACTTATATTTTTGATACAAATTTTTACACACCACCATTTTTATTATCTTATTTATTTACTAATATGGGAATTATTGCATAAAAAACATAGGTAGCCAAAAGCAAACAAGCCGCAATCTTTCGATAGCGATTTTTGCGATTTGCTCGATTGATAATTAGGTCTTAAAGGCTCCGCTAAGCATAGCTTGTCTCATCTGCTCGTATCGGATACGTCCAGAGGGGTTCATCTCAGCCGCGGCTCGCTGGTTATCAGCAGCCGATCTGGATTCACGCAATAGTGCAAGCGCCTTGCACTTCGCCAAGTTCATCATCTTACGCATAATCGCGACCGTCTTACCAACCATCTTACTACTCCAAATTTTGGCTAGCCATGCTGATGGGTTGCGTTTAGTTTTGGATAAATCTACAGAATATTCGAATTCGCTCTTATAATTTATCTGACGATTGCGATATAACGGCAAATATTGATCATCATCAATCAAATTCGACGCTTTACCCAATCGCCTGCGCATAGTGGCTGCTCGCATTTTATCTATTTTTCCCATAAAAACCTCCTGTTATTAGTGAGGCCGGATGTGAAACAGCTATTGTTATAAAAATAACAATAGCTGTAAAAACTTCACGTAGTCTGATCTATTATATCACAAATTATTAATTAAGCAAAATATAATATGTTGAACCGAACTATCTCACGTCGTTACAAGCAACCTTTGGGTCGTGAATCCTCATACAGATTTTACAAATTTTCTTCTTAGTCATAACTATATTATACCATAAAAAGATAGCCACCCGTAACGAGTGGCTAGAGCTTTGCGCGACCGAAGCCGCTTGTCGTAGAGACGACCGAAGTCGGGACTACGACGCTTTCATTTGTTCAATTAACAAAAGCCCCTTGATTATATCACCTTTTTTCGACCACGTCCACCCGCTAGACCAGCCTTGCGTGCAGCAGCTGAGCGCTCTTCTGGTGTCATGCGGTCGTTGGCTAGTTTTCGACTTTTGGAATTTTTAAAACGAATAGCGTCATATTTTTCAGCTTTCGATTTTAAAATTTTAAAATCTTCAATTGGCAAAAGTACGAGATCATCAGGTGATATACTGCGATTGTCTTTTAAATTGAATAGCCGGCATAATAGCCAATAGTCTGCATTATTCAGTTCATCTCTTTTATAAATAAAATGGCAAGCATACTCTCTCATTAACTTTTTTTCTTCATTCGAAATTTTGGCATTAGAATAATGTCGAATTTTATAAAAAGCATGACCTAACACATCCGACTTGCTTTTAGAACTTATTTTTTGAAAAATAGAACTCATAATATTCTCCTTAAAATTTATTAAACTAACTTATAAGTTACGTGACCCTTGCGATAGCCGGTCTTCTCGACCAAACTATCAATCAGGTCAAGCTTGCCAGCCGCTATAAAGGCTTCAACGATTGTACCAACTTTTGAATGAGCGCGGACTTTCACGCCATTATCTCGACCAATTTTAATTAGGTTGTCATATTTGTTGCAACCAGACTCAAATGCGGCTGCCTTAGCTTTGAAGTCCTCATCTGTTAAAAGGGCGGCTTTTGGAAACCATATATCTTTGCTGCCAAAATCTTCGTTACTAAATTTGAAACAGACTGCTTTCTCGGTTTCTTTAACCAGCTCGCAGTCGTCAGCCAGCGCCATCACTTGGCGATCGCTATCTTCAACTTTGAACCAGCTCTTTGTGCCTCTGAATTGTACCATTGTGTGCTCCTTTCGTTAATTGAACAACACCATTATAGCGCACGATGTGCGCTATGTCGACACTTTTAATGTTGTATTATTTGCATCAAATTAGCAGAGGTTAGCACGTAGATTATTCATAAAACTGTGGAAAACTTCTACTTATCGACCTCTTGGATGCGCTTTGTAGCGACGTTTATCTCTTTATTGGCATCACGCCTAGCAGTGCTCAGAGCACCTAATCTAGCCGTCAGCTCGCCATGGGCAGTGCCATTTCTAATCATGGCGTAGCCTATCTCTTCGACCGCATCCAGTAAGGCATCGTTAACTGATTCTTGCGCGGCTTCTTTGGCGACTCTAGCCTCCGACATTGCGGCATTACGTGCCTTATGATCTTCAGTAGCGTGTTTGGCCTCCCTACTACTTTTGGCAGCGGCATATGAGAAACCACCACTAATTGCGGCTACGCCTAGCGCGCCAAGGGTAGCGAACAAATCTGGTTCAATAAAATGTCGATCATTCTTGCCCTCAAAATCGCCATAATCTTGATGATGAAGGTGTTCTGTCATCTTCTGCCCTCTAAAATCATAATAATAACCAAGAGTATTATGCCGATTGCGATTGCTACCAACAGTACTGCCCAGACACTACTGATAACTTCCATATTCAGACTCGTCATTCTGCTCATCGCAAAACTCCACGACATGTTCCAACGCATCACGTCCGACTGCTATCCGCAAGCATTGGTCGAGCGCCTCGCACTCGGCGCAGTCTCGCTCTTGGTAGCATTCGCTATTTAGCATTAGTTTGCCTTTCTAATAACCTGACCTGGAAATATTAGACCACGGTTCTTGATGCCATTTCTCTCAGCAATAGATTGCGCCTGCCCGCTATCGCCAAACAAAGGTTGTGAATTTCGCCAGCCCATCTTCGTAATTATTTCACCCAGCGTATCACCTTTACGCACAGTGTATGATATCGCGCTTGGTGCGGGCTGAGGTGTTGGCTGTGGTGTCGGAGAAGGTGTAGGAGTGCTAATATAGATATTAGGTCTGAAAGCGCCTGCAAACTGCGTTAGGCCCATGTTAATAGTGCTAGCGACCGCTCCGCCGCCTTTACATGCTGCGCCGCCTTGGTTAGTTCCAAAACAGCTTACATAGCCGTTGTTATAGCCTCCTAGCGCCATACAGACGTGCCCGTATGTGCCACCATTGGTAACAATGAAATCGCCAGCCTGAATTTTGGTCTTATCCCAAATCATCGTGAACTCTTTACCGGCGTTCTTTTGCCAACAGCCATCCTCGATAGTATTCTTTGCGCCACCCTTACCACAGGTACTAAATGATCGACCGACGTAATTTTGCCAATACAGGTTGCCTAAGTCCCAGCACTGCGAGCCAGCAAAATTATCTGTGTCGATACACTGACCATTTGTAGCGTTTTTAAAGGCCGTCGGTGTGTTTATTGGTACTGTCCAACCTTGACCACACTCCACGCCTTCTGGACACTCTATACTCGTTGGAGAGTCAATTTCTTCGACGGTTGGTATACCAGGGACAATCTCACCGTCAATCTCCGCCGGAACATCTCCGCCGAACTTAATTTTTGATAGCAAATTAGCGGCTTCTTTATCAACAGCATCCTTGACAGACTCAGCATTCTCTTTTTGCTGATCAGTATATGTTGGGTATTTACCATCAAACGTACGGCTGCCATCGTCATTTGGAGCTCCAAAGGATAGCAGTAGGGTTATCGTAACTATAGGCAGAACTAAGAATATAATGGTGATAATATTCTTCTTGATGAATTTTAAGACACTCATTACTTTATCTCCGATACTGTCTTCTGATTATTCGAACCCAAGAAGTACAAGTTAACAATAGCGCAGATGCCCGTAACAGATTGGAATATCTGCTGTGCAATTCCGTCAAAACCGTATATAGGGCCTAGAATTAAAGCTCCTGCTCCGAGTGCGGTTAATATGCCAACTGCATTTGATATTTGTCGGTTAGTTTTCTTGCTGAGTTTCATTTTTCCCCCTTTGCCTTAATATCTAGTTTGTCCATGATAATCTTTTGGTTTTCAATCATAACTTCGCCCAGCTCCACGCTGCGCTTCGAATAATTAGCCAAGGCTGACAATGGTATCTCTTCAACCACACGCAACCTAGATTTGAGGTCATTTATTTCAGAACGTAAAGCTTTGTTGTCTTCCTCGATTATTTTGATTTTTTTGTCTTGTGCTTCGACGATTTCGTTACGCAGTCTTTCATTTTCTTGGCGATTTTTAGATGTTAAGCTAATCGTGGCTAGAACTGCGGCTGTCGCGCTGGCTATGATTGTGATTATTTCTGGCAAGATGTCCATTTTTCTCCTTTCCAAATTAAAAAACGGGCGCTTTTGCGTCCGCACTTACTTGCCTATATTATAGCACAAAATTATTTGGAAGTATCCTACCACGGCATCTATCATACAAATTCACAAATCTACTGCCAGACCTAGTTAATTCGGAAACCCTAGGCCCAGCTTTAGGCACAAGTGCTGGACCAGGAATGTCATATACTATGACAGACAGCGGTTTCGTATACACAGATCAATTGGAGCACTCTTGCGGAAATCAGTCAGGCAATATTAGACTTGCTATAGTGATGTCAATAAATGGAGTTGACATAGATATGATTGCTGGATATACAGCTCCAGCTGGTCAATTCTCTACGGTTTCGAAAATATTCAGACCTATTTTAGTCAATATCGGCGATGTGGTGTCGTTTAGAACGTCGGCCGTAGGCACCATATCACAACGCGGCACTTTAAAGTTTTGCCCAGCGAAGACTAGCTAGACTCAATTACCAATAGCAAGCCACGTTATTTGCGCAACTACATTGCCTGCGTAGTTCGTGCGAGGCGCTATCACTATACCAGTGGTCGATACGGATCGAATGGAAACTGTGTAGATCTCGCCGAAAACTCCACCCGAAGATGCATTGACTGTTTTCGGAGTAACCGATACTTTTGGTATTGAAGTAAATGGCGTTGGGAATGTGATTGTTACTGTTGAGGTATTACTGCTAGGGTAGTACGTTATAGGGAGATCTCCACCCTGAATAATCGGCAAAACTCCATCGGCTAGATGCCGTGGTAGGATACTTGCATCGGCTATACCTGTTCCATTAGCTAAATTATCGCATAAAGTTTTCAAAGCATCATCATTGTCACGGCTTGCGTTGTGATAAGATGATGTTATTTCTTCGTGCGGTAAAACGTCGTCTTGGTGTACAAATGGCATAATATTATCCTTATATTAAAAATGGGCGCATTTCTGCGTCCATACTTACTGAATTTATTATATCATACTTTTAATTATAGTTTTAGCCAATTGTAATTTTTATAATTTGTGATATAATGATTGTATGTTAAGAGTCTTCAAATTGGTGAGAGCGCATAAAGTAATATCAGCCGTAGTAGTTGTATCTATTATAATTGCTAGTTCAACTACTGGCATAATAATCGCGCGCAATGGTCAAAACGACGTCATACAATTGCCCACATTGGCCGAAACTAAACAAATTGACCCAAATACCGTTGTTGAACCTGAACAGTCCACAGAGCCCAAGGAAACGACCGATAACGAAGTATCTGATCCTAGTCCACAATCTGCCAAGAAAGCCGCAACTACATCTGCTCCAAAACCAGTACAGGCTGCACCACAGCCAAGCGCTGAAGAAATCGCCGCTGCCAAAAAGAAAGCTGAGTGTGTTGATACATATCATTACTACTTAGCTCAACTCGGTAGTAGTTTTATGAACGAATGGCGCACAATGACTAACGAGCAAAGAGCCCCTTACATTGAGAAGTGGGGTAATGAGCGTACGGCTGCTTCTAGATATAGTAAAGAGCGCTCTGACCAATATAAAGCTTTTGTTTCATATAGTGATTGTACCCAATATATCAATTAGAAAATGGGTCTTGTAGAGTTTTGATTTTGGCAGTGATAGTTTGCGCCGCTCCAGTTACTGTAAGTGTGGAGCCTGGTGGACCATCACTGTTGTCAAAAATACATTGTAATCTAACTGTTGTGGGGTTTAGCCTATAAATATAAGCAGATGTCCACCATTCAGGATATGTACCTACTCCTGACCATGTGAAGCTATCGCCCAGCACAGTTATACATGATGCTGGTGCTATAAAACCAGACCCTTTGGAATTAGACAACTGAGTAATCATCGGGGCGTTACGTTTGCCGATTGCCAAATCAGAATGGTACTCAACTTGGCCACCAGCATTCACGAAAATTGTAGCTGGAATTGTGAGCGATATGGTTTTCTCATCGTCATTTCCAGGACTTTTATAGTCAGAGTTTTTTATAAAATTGCTTGGCTTAGTCATCGTAATAAATCCTATAATGAAATGTCGTATTGGTATGCTGACTTAGATTATGTAATAAAAGCTGGCTAGACGTAATATTTACCTCTCTACCATATACAGTATCAAAATCTGATACTGTATGCCTTAGAACACCGCCACCGGCATCAGTCCACACTATTACCATTGGGACGAAACCCAGATTATGATTTATAGAGGCTGTACCATCTGGCGCTATAGTAGTTTTACCGCTAGAAGAAAGTTTCATATAATTATTGTCCGAATTTAATCGATAACCAGTATTTTTATTCGGAGGCGCAATATCGCCAGCATAGTCAGACGGAGCAAAAGCATAAATCCGATAATATATAGTTTGTTGTGTATTAGAGCTAGAACTCAGTTCTATTCTGTTATAAAATGACGCTAAATTGACAGTTATAACGCCAGCTAGACTATAAATCAATTCCATAAAGTCATATGACGTAGAAAAATCAGCAGTTGTCGACCATGACCCCATACATAGTGGGGTGAATGGTAGATTATGTGCAATGCTAACTGGATCTCCATTAGCCGGAAGTGTAGCTGTTCCTTCAATCATAAAAACTATTTTATCCATAGGATAATCACTATGCATAATGAACTTTCGAATATCAGCCATTAACTGCTCAATTCATTTATCACATCGATACCAGGGTCGCTGATAGCCTCAATCACATGTCCATCGGTCGGATGTGCGCCAATTCTAATGCGTCTTAGTCCAGAAGTTTCAGAAAATGTAAATCCATCCTTGCTGAGGTCAGCAAGTTTTGTGCCATCATCTTTCTGCACGGCGATAGTCCCTGACTCGTCGACTATGTACTGTCGTCCGCGAATTATTTGCTGACCTTCGTTACTCCAAGTTTTCTCAATAGCCATATTCCCCCTTATCCATAAACAAACCCATCGTCATAAGTCGCTTCGTCATAGCGCGCGAATTGGTATATTGGGCGCTCTTCGACATAAATCTGTTGCTTGAAACTGGCGTCGACCCCGACAGTTATTTCATTACCAAAAACCAGTGCCTGAAATGATTCGCCTGTGCTGCCGATTGTAACCTGGATCTCATCTCCAATTTCCAGTTGTGGAACAATGAAGTTATCTATCTGAAGCTTGCCGTACGGGTCACTGTAATTACCGACCAAAATACTAGCAATAAAGTTAATCGCTGGACTGTCCTGTATAAATTCATTTTCAACCTCATAGATTTCGCCAGTCGAACTACTATTTGGGTTGATACCATATCGCTCAATACTGTCTGGATCGCGAGCTTCCATAGATTTTAGCCCGACCTGCTGTGCACTCTTGCCGTTTAATTCTACGAACGTAATGTATGCCGTAGAACTGCCACTATTTGAAAAAGTTAATTTTATTGTGCTACCAAAATTATATGCAATGACGCTAATATTTGGTGTCAAATCAGTACCTGACCCGTCCTGCGCCGAATTGGCTGTAAACGTAATATCTGGGTTTTCAGTTGCGTAAACTGGGGCATTATTAGCATCGACTAAATCTGCCCATAAATTCATGCTGCTATTGCCTTGCACCATCGTATCATCGCTGGCTTGTTCTAAGCGCCACAGCAGACCGCTAGTCATTGTCTTGTATGGTTTAGCCTTTACTATCACATCGTTTAGAATATCGGTACTCTCGAGCGCCATATCGACGGCATTATCATAGTTTATTGTCCAGTCATTGTTACCAGTGGCTACCATATGGTTGTAATTATAGCCATGAATAATACCATTTCCGTCCGCAAAAATAACATAACATTCGGCATCACACAGCTCCTGTAAAATATCTATGACCTTACGACCCTTAACCGCCGCAAAGCTAATCGGTCGTTGTAAACTTGGGTCTAGCTGGAATTGGTCTTCTCCAAAACCCGCCTCAATTATTAGGTCGTGCATAATCTGATCAGCCGTTGCGCCGATAAATGCTGTCAGATTGCTTGTTTGATTAGCTAAATATGATACCGCATCAAAGCATTGTAGTGTAGTATCGCGACTGACGATCGTCGAGCGTGGACGTGAAGCGTAACCGGTGAACATTCTGATGTATTCACCATCAACTCCAATTTGTAATTGGACTGGTCGGTTCGGCAAGTCAACAAACGGACCGATGTCTGGGTCATAATTCTTAAAAAACCTACCGCTAGTATTATTTAACGTAATTTCTGCTGTACCTTGGATAACTCCCCACGGTCGGTTGCTTAGTTTCTGTGTAATCTTGAAATTCTGCAGCCATGGCGTTTCATTTTTGTAAACATACCTGTCAGAGAATGATATGACATCATCATTTTCACTAGCATATAACGCGTCTTCGTCATAATTTGCCTCATCATATTTTCCAAATGCCGCATCCTCACGGATTTCTTTGCTCCAAGAAATCAAGCAGCCAATGTCATAATGTTTGACGCTGGATTTTACCTTGTCCGTGAAATTTTGGCTAACAGTCCGCATAGTTACTCTCCTGGCTCATCAGGGTAAACCGTGCCCTCGTAGATTGTTACGCTTAATGGCGTAAAATATGATCCGCCACGAATGTACTCACCGCCAGAATACTCTAAAATTCCAGTAAAACCGTTGGTATATTTTGCGCCAAACACACTATCGGCATTCTGGTACTCGACAGGCTCAAAAGCATCGTATAGATTACGAAACCACTCTACCAAATCACGATCGACAAATTTCCAAGACATTTTTACCTTAGCAACTTTTTCATTAACGGTCCGCGAGATTTTGCCACTAACTGATGATTGGTCAGTTTTAATCTGAGTTGGATCTTCGTCCAAACTACTTGGCTGCATAGGTATGGCTGTTCCATTTAATAAAATCATATCTTTGCCTCTCTCATCTTAATAATCCTGCATTTGCTAAATCCGGTTTAAGGCCTTGACTAACAAATAGTCTTTGCAATTCCAGCCCAATTTCTTGGGCGATTTCTTTGGGATTCTTATTATCGCCGCTGACGATGATTTTAATAGCATCTGCGGCAATAGTTACATTTGAACCACCACCAAAATCACCATTCTTAATCGCGTTCCAAAGCGCACTCTGGTCACTGCGGTTTATAACCATTTCACCAGTATTACCCATATACATCTGTTTATCGCCAGTCATAGAGTTTCCGCCCAAAATACCGCCCTGTGCCATACGTGGTAACTTAATCTCGGTGATTTTTTTAATTTCCACACCTGGAATTTTATTGATAATGTCAATCGCTCCATTGATAAGCTTGATCGGTCCATTAAGGAAATCCTCAGCCAGCTTGAGAGCTCCATTTATAACGCCCTTGAACGCTCCGGCTATGAAATCACCGATAGTTTTCCCGATTCCTTTAAAGAACCCAACAATTTTATCTACAATTCCACCCACAAAACTACCGATTTTCGTGAATATATCTTTGAAGAAATTAAATACTCCAGTCAAGACGTTTCTGACAGTGTCTATAATGCTGCCAATGAAACCAGCTATTGCGCCAATAGCTCCGCCTACTATATTGATAATAGCAGTTATAATATCGGTTACTACTGTAATTATCCCAGTTATAATATTAACAATAGTAGTAATTATCCCCATCACCACGTTGATAATAGTAACAATGATGTTTATTATCGTTGTGATAAGCCCGGTAATCAAGTTTACTATCATAGTAATAAACGGGACTACTGCCGATATAATTCCGGCGATGACATTTATAATTACAGTTACAATTTGCATGATGAAATCAATCACTGGCATCAACGCCGCTATAATCAAGGCTATAACACCTATGACGACCTCTAAAATCTGCATGATAGGTGGCAAGATGGCCATAATAACCTGAATAATCAGTTGGATAATTGGCACCAGAGCAGATACTAAAACTCCGACAATCTCCGCAATCAACGGCGCAACCGTTGTAATAATACCAATTATCATTTTAATTATCGGCATTAGTGATGACACTAGTTGTACGACTAGTTTTGCGACCGTTGTAACCAGGTTGACGATGACTGGTATCAGAGGCTGGAATGCTTTTATGAGAGCCATCACGATTTGGATGACTGACTTGCCGATGGTCATAAATAGGTTTCCAAATGCTTTTATCATCGGGACTAACGTAGGAAATATCTGGCTTATCATTGGCAGGAAAGCCTTGGCTAATTCGCCGATTGTTTTGACTATCTCACCTATAACCGGCCCTGCAGTTGCCGCTAATTCGCCAAAGATCTCACCAACAATTTTTAGAACTTCCCCGAGCACGGGTCCAATCTGTGAAATTAAATCAGATATTATCGGGGCAATCGTATTGAACACATCCATAATTATCGGCAAAACTGTACTAGCTAAGTTACTAACGATATCACTTATGGTGCCAATGACTTGATCGATTATTGGTCCAATTTTGCCAAACACGCCCGACATAATATCGCCAAACTGTTTCAGGAGTTTTTGACCAGCCTCAGTTTTAGTGAAAAACAGCGCTAAAGCTACCACTATGCCAGCTATTATCCCTATAATAGGGTTCACTTTCATCATTCCAAAAAACTCTTTGAAATTATGGCTCATCAATCTTACCGAGCCACTAATCCCCTTCAAAGCCGACATGGCGCTTCCCACGTTAAACATAGCAAATGTAGTCGCAAGTCCAGCAACTGCAGTACCGAATATCTTCACCTGGTCTGTGTGCTCTTGTATGTAATCTATAAACTTAGAAACCTCTGTTAATGCCCATTCAATGCGCGCACCAGCATTCTGGAAATGTTCAGCAATGTTGTCAGTACCAATTGCATTCAGAACATTACCCCAACCGCGAGTGATTGCCGTACTCATATTCGTAATTGATGTCTGAATGCCACCTGTCGCGCTCCTAGCCGTTTCGGACATTGCCGTCATGCCAGCACCGCCCTCTGTATCAAGTTTGACTAACGCGGCATTGAACTGGTCCATTGAAATAGAACCTTTTGACAGCCCATCTTTCAACTGATTCATCGTCAGACCCATACTGGCTGCGACCTTCGCCATAACGCCTGGAATAGCCTCGTTCATCTGTCTAAAGTTAGCGGCATCGACTTTACCAGCCGCTAGCGATTGTGAATATGCGTACTGAAATCGCTCGACCGCATCGGCGCTACCTTGCGCGAAAATCATTGCGGAATCATTTACTGCTTGGAATAATTTCTCAGATTTCTCTAGATCATTCGTGACCATAAAGAATTTCTGCACGCCAGAAACTGCTTGGTCAAGTGATGTTGGTAATCCTCGTACGCTTTTATCTATACGGTCAATGGATTTTTTGGCAGCGTCTGCCGAAACACCAAACTGCTCTAGAACCTTCGGATACTGGTTAAACGTGTCAACACGCTTTATGGCTGAATCAATGGACGATGTCAATTGTCTGAATGCCTTGCTGACAACATTCGCAATAATATTACCAACCGCCACGGCCACAGTTTGCAGTTTGCTAAAACCGCCACTGGCCTTGTTCATATCTTTATCGACATTTTGAGACAGCTTGGAAACAGCATTGTTGATTCTAGTGAATGCTGCCTCTGCTGATTTGCTGTTTCCGCTAATTGTAATTGTGATATTATTGCTGGTTGCCATGGTAATCCTTTGGCGGTCAACAATACAAAACAAAAAAGCGCGGTATTTATGACCGCACTTACTTCGTCTTTTATTATATCATGATTAGCGCTTGTATTATATACACCGATGCAATGTTAGAGCGTTTATAAACTAACAGCACCGGTTACAAACATTATATCATAAAATGCTTACCTTTTACTATTCCTTGCTCTTGCTAATTCGGCTTTCATTTTATTATCCTGTTTTTTCTCGATAACATCTTCGACTTTACGGCGCGCGTCGATAGCATCAAGAAATTCTACGGGCTGATTCATATATTCGTCATATGTCCAATGGTATTCCTGACAAATCAGAGCAATATAGACCATTGTCGGCGTCTCTTTAGATTTGCCAGTGACAGCATGCTCATACTGCTGACACCAGCGCTCTATTTTTTTGCGTGATCTGGGTCTTCAGGATCGTCTTTCGCGAAAATTTTGTTGGCTTCTTCAGCCATAACTTCGTAATCAGCCTTAGCTAAATCTTCTACATCATCAGGTGTGAAATCGCTAACTTTTTCGCCAAGTTTTTCCAGCAAAACTAAAATCTTCGTGTCAGTTTCGTTATCGACCGCTAAATCAGCCAGCTTCATAGGTATCTTTTGGCCATTAACTCCGCCCTGTTGCATTTCAACGTCGATGATTTGCTCACCGAATTGCGCCCGCTCGACGGCTTTCCAATCTTTACGTTTCGTGAATGACCGCAGTTCGGCCTCAATGCCGCTAGGTAACTTTAATTTGATATTTTCTTGTGCCATGGTTAGACCTCCTTTAACTAATTATTAACTTGGTAACGTATAAGCATATTTTGTAACCAAAGTAGCCGTTATTAACGCCCCCTCAGACAAACTTAACATGCCCATGCCCTCAAAGCTCTCAGTGGCTGTATCAGACAAGCCATAGCTCGGCTCGTAACTCGATAGCATGACCTTCGGCAATGTGAATAGCAGGCTTGTCGGAGTGTTGTCATCAGCCTTATTGACAGTATCAACAAAACCGAACTGAACCGCTTTAGCAACGTCGTTCAAAGCCATATTGCGATATGCTAGGTCTTTGTAAAGTTTTTCAATGGATAATGTAGCCTCCAAATCACCATTCATCAGAACTTCGTAGTCTTTGCCGCTACTTGACGTCTGCGTGCCTTCGACAGTTTTATTAACGCTCAGGCTCACACTAGTAATAGACTCAGCTACGTCAGCCGTTGCCAAATCAGCTACACTGTCAGCAATTTTCAGGCTCAACATATCTGGTTTGAACTCTGCATCATCTATATATGCAGGCGTTAATGACCCGATAGTTTGCGATCTCTTCGAAATAAGAGACAGCTCAGCTGTCGTAAATCCGGTCGGAGACCACGAAATATTTGCTGAATTTAGTAATGCACTTGGGTAAATCACTTTGTTGTTTGGATCGTTTACAGATATTGTAGCCCCAAGATGTTTATTGGTATTCAGCATTTCGAAATCGTACTGAAATGCACCGTCAGCAAGCTCAGTAACGGTCGGTCGTTGACCAAAAATCAGACACAGCGTATAGTACAACGATTTGTGCCACAACTTGCCAGTAATAGAACCTTCGCCGTGAACGCCAGTTGTGATCTGGTCATTATAGTGGGCGATATTATTAAATGCCGATTCGTTCTGTATTTGGTCAGACGTGTCCTTGAAACTTAGGTCAGTCCAAGGCAACCAGTACTCTGCCGCACCAGGCGTTACTCCCTCGTCTTCGAGTAGCAGCCCGACACCGGCCATTCTCCCTTTGAATTCTGCCATGATATTCTCCTTTAATCTTTCTTTCTATCATCCTTAATTTTTTGTGCCTTTTTAGCGGCATCATTGGCAGATTTAGCCGTAACATTACCGTAACCAGGCACATAATAATTGCTTTCACCGCTAGTTTCTGGTTTTGCTGATTTATTGGTCTTCTTTTCATCGACCTTAACTTCCGGAGTTTCTTGTACTTCGGGAGTAGCCACGGTTTCGTCTTTGATCTCAACTTCACCGCTAGTTTCTGGTTTTGCTGCCATGATATTATCCTTTACTTAGTTATTAACCTAAGTACGGTCGATAGAAACCGTATTTTTCCCAAAATAGATATTTGTTTTATTGAAAAACTGCGAGATTTTTCGAGAGACTTATGTGTGAGGTGTGAAGTATAGATGGAGTGAACGCTTTTTTGTCATAAAAAAATACGGTTTCTATCGACCGTACTTACTACCAACATTATATCACACTTTTTATTTTATATAATCAACAAGTTCGTAATATATCTTGAATAATTGCAATTTACCGGTAGTTTTCGGATGTGGTTTAGATTTTTTACGCATAATATTCAGGTTTTATCTGGTCGAGCGTAACCTGGAACCTAATTAGACCCTCAGCTGTCATAATTCCTGGACCGCGCTTCTCAATTCCTAGCCCATAGTCGATTTCAGTTTCCGTCCCAATCTCAATCCACAGTTTACCATTTTCAAGATCTTGATATTTACGTAAACAGCCCACAATCGAGTCTTCGCGGATATTCATATTATCATCACGACCGGCAATCATCTCAATAACTTGCTCGTGGCTCTCTACACGCTTAGTAGGCGCACTAAACTCACGTTTCATATCGACTACCACACTAATTACAATATTGTTGTTAAAACGTAGGTCAGAGCTACTAGCATCGCTAATCATCACATTGTCGTAACTAATAAATGCCTTTGGCAATGCTTGCACCTCGACCACAATCGGATCGCCAACACCCCACTTGCCTTTCAGATTTTCTGGGCCGTGCTCATCCATCAAATTGACGATGCGATGTAAAATTGGATCTTCGTATCTTGCCATAACAAAAATAGTGCGACATTATGGCCGCACTTTCTTCATCAATTATAGCACATTTTACATCAAATTATTATCATATTAGACCAAGACAATAACACAGTATTCTTGCTAATATCTAATTTACGATCCTTTCTCTTAATTTTCTGCTGTTTAAGATCTTCATTTTTGTTTTTTAGCACCGATTTTGATTTTTTGACAATATCATTTGCTAGTTTTTTTATCTCTTTGCGGTTGGATTTTTCTATCTCAAAATAACAATCATTATCGACAAATCTCAACAATGTATTATGGATTTCTTCATCACTAATATTCGCTATGTTTTTTCTAATAATAATCAGTCTAAGAGCCGTTTTATGATCTGGAGTGTAGAAAGATGTGTTTATACCGCGAATACAATTTATCGGTACTATAATTTCGCTATCATCTACTGAAAAAACAAACTTATCTGTCAGCAATTTGATCTTTCCATAACCATCACGACTTGCGACTTTTCTGCTTTCTGCTTTAGATTTTGCAGTTACCGCTCCAACAATAGCTCCAGCACCGCCAAACATAATACCACCAGCGACTGCACGCCCGACACCCTGCTTCTTTGCCGAAAATACCTCATCATTTATTGATGAGATAGTGGCATAGCACTCATATAGAACTTTATCACCGCTCATAAAACCTCCTTACTTTATATCTATGCCCTCAACAAAAAGGGACACCACCGACGGTGTCTCAAACTGTTTTTCCGCAGCAGGTCTTCACCTAATGTTTCGGGTGGTATCCCTTTCATAAGGTGAAACCGCTAAACATCGCGGAATCCACTGCACTTTTTCAATTTGAGACAATGTTATTGTATCATATACCGATATGTGCACGCAAAATTCTGACTATATCGTTCAAGTCTGTATTGCTCCATCCCAACATTGGGCGCGCCGGCATTCGTCGTGTCCCCATCTGATGATACTTGAAATAATTCGATCTGTTTCCAAGGACTACATCTTTGCTACTGGTGCTTGAATCAAAATTGCGTGACATTCGCCCAGTCTTTTGTAACATTGGCCATGGATATGACTTTTTACGCGATGCCCAGCGACTTCCAAAACGCCCACCCGCGCTTTGGAAGTTCAGGTTAAAAGATTTCAGCATTAAATCGCCAATTTTAACGAATGCTGGTCGCATATTACCGGAGTTTTTTGTCAGGATCTTAAAATTCTCAATAACAACTTTATCACCACTAAGTTGCAGCGATATTCCAGCATCAGCCATAGACTACACCCCCAGCCACGCCCGAAACGCAGCCTTAGTATCATCATCGCCAGTTATGACCGGGTCAGAACCACTCAAATCAATGCCAAAATCGTGCCCATTTCCAGAGATGGTCAGCTTGTTCGTGCTACCTGTTGGGATTACACCCCACTTCTTAGTGTTGTAGTTAATACCTAAGTAAGTATCATCAGTAGCATCTTGTGCATAAACCATAACTGCGTCACCGAAATCTGTTTTGACCATAGCGTAAGATTTAGCACCGAAGTCATCGCCCACGCTGCTACCCATTGAGCGAGTATTTAGCACAGCGTTATAAACTGGGAAAATAAGTTCTCCGCCAGAGTTAGACCAATTATTCCAATTGAGGCTATGTGAGCCAATATCTATAGTTTCATTCGCTAACCAGTTTGTGCCGTCCCATAGTGTTGCTTCAACAGTAGTTTCGTCTAAGTGAAGAATTTCGATTTTGTCAGCCACAATGTTGATATATCCGAATGGAATACCATCAATAGACATTTCTACTAGGGCTGAGGAAGATTGTTGTAGGGTTGGGACTTGGAATTGAATAGAGTTAACGTCCGCCAACATATCTCCAACAATGTTTGTTTGTCTGGTAGTTTGAATCATTCTAGCGAATGAACCATACATCGCTGTGGAAGGAATTTCAATGAAGTCATTACCATCTACGGTTTCAAGCGACACGTTGTCTACGTCCCGGATGTAAAGAACTAGCACTGAATCTTGACCGTTTAGGTAAGACACAATTTCACCAGCCTTCACGTCAATAGATTCAGGTAGGGTTGGAATAATTTGTGTTTTTGCATTGTCTATACTTCGAGCGGCAGCGTCTTCTAGGGCTTTAATACGAGGGTTTACGGAGTTGCGGATTTCATAAATAGCATCGGCTAAGTCGAAGACCTGCTCTTCAGCATCAAATAGTTCTACAAATTGACCTGCGTTTCCTGAGTTAATATATTTGCGAACGATTTTTTGAATTTCGCTAGGTACAAGAATAATCTTTCCAGTTTCAGTAGTGGAGTCAATTGTCCAAATAATGCCATTAGCATCTGTATGGGTTGTGACGCCTGTTGGGTTATTACCACTTACTAGCACCTCGCCTTCAATAAATAGGCTAACGTCTTCTAGGGAATCAGTGACCATTGTTAGGTTAACTGGGTTTTCGCTTGCTTTTGGTGCAACACCAATAGTGAATGCATAAGCACCTTGGGCCTTAGCAGCAAACCAACCAGCATAGTCAAAAGTAATCTTGGTAAATTCGTCAGGGCGGTCGGCGATGTCACCATCGTAAGTGTCGTTAGGTGGGGTGATTAGCAAGTTGGCTTTTTTATCAAGGGCTTCCTGTAGGTCAGTTTGATCAGGTAGGTTGCCGCCGATAGAACCCCAATTGCTGCCTCCGCCACCTCCGCCTACGACTTTTAACGGAAACTTACTTGTTCCATTACCGTCCAGCGTGTCATCGTGTTTAACCTCTCGCAAGCAATTGTCACCACAGTTGCCAATTATCTCTGTATTCCTTGCCAAATTTTTGTCGTCATCTCTACAACATCTACCCATCACAACCTCCGCATCTCCTATCTTTACCGAAAAAATCACCTTGACTTGTAAAGCCCATACCAACAAGCCCTGAACCATCGTTATCACCACCGCTATTACCACACGCCCCGCCGCTACTACGAAAATCAGTCAAAGTCTCTTTGGCAAAGGCAATTTTCTTATATCCGTCCTTGCTGGTCAGTTCCGTGTCAGTGTTATAGCCATAATCACGGATTAACAATAGCCCCGCCGCATATAATCGGCAAACCTGCTCAATAACAGACGGAATATTATCACTTTGATACGGAAAACAGTCGTCATATCCACGCATAAAGGAATCAATAAACGACTGAGCCTCATCACGCACTTTGCTCACAAAATCCGCGTCAACCGCCGAATAATAATAGTCAGCCAACACCTCAGCGCCTGCTTCGGGAGCTGTTGTCAAATTAACAATGCCCTGATTAGCGTTTATTTCGCCTATATCGGCTTTTACGCCATTAACCATCACAACTACCGCCTCGACGTTATAAATCGGCTTATACGCCGTTAGAAAAGCCTTATTTTGACCATCAATAGCCCCGTCCAGCTTTTCGTGCTGCTGAATATGATAAAAACCGGCTTCTTTCAGTATGTCTTCGATTGTCGTGTATTGAATTGGTGTCATTTAATTCCTTTCATATGGCTAATTGTTAAACTTCTGGGCAGAGTGGAAACATATACTGCCTCTGCCCATAGTGTCTAACAACTAGGATCCGGTCGAACCTGCGATCAAGCGATAGTTAGAATATGCCGGGTCAAAGCGGCCATCGTTGCCCCAAGTATAGATGTCAGAGTCATCTTGCTTGTCCTGCATCATTTTGCGCAGTGGGCCAGGAGCGCGTCGCTCCACGATTTCGACTGGCTTGACCTTGTGGCTCAAGTCAGCTACATACCAGCTGTTGTCGGTGATTTCCGGCAAAACAACCAGTTTAGCAGACTCAAAGTTGGTGTTGCTCTCGCCACCAGCCAAGTATTCCTTAGCCAAGATAGCTTTAGCATTTGCCTTGTTAGCAGGGCCAACAATCAGCGTATCAACCAAGTAGCCATAGCTCTTACCATTTTTGTCAGCTTGCGTTTCAACTTTCAACACCGCAGCATTGTAGTTATCAGCTGTCAAAGCACCGCTTTGCAAGTTACCGTGGTCAGTAGAGAAGAAATTCGCTCCATCGTCCATTGTAGTTGTAAAGCCTTTGACAATAGCATCAGCAGCTAACGCACCATAGATAGTCTTGTTTTCAAGAGCCATCTCTTCGATACCGGCTTTGTAGATGCCTAAATCGTCATCCTCGATATCAGTTCCTTGCACAGCGACAGTATTTTCCCATTTGCCAATCTTGGCGTTTTGGGTAGTAAAGTCGAAAGTGCCTGGTCGGCGCTCGCTTAACCAGCGGCGCATTCGTGGAACACTTACCAGTGCCAATATACGAGCAAAGCCAGATTTGTTAGGCGTTACTACATATAGGTCTTTTGCGTGATCAACTACGTCTTCACTCATCGCCTTGCGGAAGATAGTCTTGACATAAAGATCAGCGCGGTCTAGTTGGGTTGGGTTTACACTCATTTTCTTTTGTCCTTTCCTAGGCAGTTGCCGCAGCAATTCCTACATTAGTTTTTACTCGAACCGAAGTTGTGCTCTCAATTTTGGTAATAATACCAATACGAACACTGTTAGCAGCGCCGGTATCCAACGCAACGGTGTGGTCATCAGTCAACACAACACCTTTACCAACATTAGCTTGCACACCAACAGACGATGCACAGTCAAAGCTGAACACGCCTTCAGTATACACACGCACCAATCCGCCTTCGACAGACTCTTGCGCTACACCTACGAAAGGTAGGTTAGGAGCACCGGCAGCCGCAAAGCCATTGGCACCAATCGTTACGGCACCACCATGAAAAATCGTGTTTGTGCCAGCATCGACTTCGATGTAATCGCCTGTTTGGCGGCTATCATCTCGGGGGGCTGTTAAATTAGCCATTATTTATCTCCTTTCAAAGATTTCTTAGTTTCTTTGAGGTCTTCTTCGGTGACACCAAGTTCTGTCAATGACTGTTCCTCATCGGTCAGTTCGACATCATCGTCGTCGCTCTCGGTCTTACCATCATCACCTTCTTCCTCCATGAGACTATGCTTTGGAGCACTCTCAATGAATTTTTCCAGTAATGTTGATACAGATTCAGTTTTGCCCTCAGCCAACGCAACCTTTGCGTCTTCCTGAGTGGCCAAGGCCATATATGATTCTTTCTGTGCAGGCACGGCCTTACCTTCCTCACACAGCTTCGTAAATGCCATTTCAGCTTTTTCAGAGACCAGTTTTGCCTTGTCTTCAGCCAGTTTCGCGCGCTCTTCAGCTAATTGCTTGGCCTCTGCGGTGGTTTCGCCCTCATCTTCAGCTTCCGGATCAACTGCGTCCGCAATCTGCTTGGTAACTGACTCAACCTGGTCTTCTGGAACGCTGATTTCCTCACCAGCTTTCACAACCGCCACGACTTCCTCACCGTTTTCGGTATATTTAACTTCGACATCAAATTCGCGGTCATTTTTGACAGCCACGTTCTCAGCAACTTTGTCTTCAGCTTCATCACCGTCAGTGGCATTACCATCTTTTTTGGCGTTCAAATACCAAGACAGTATTTGATTTTCCTGCTCGGTCGGAACTTCATAGTCTTCACCGGACGCAACCACGATTTCGGTTGGAATATCGTCTTTGTTCTGGACTGTGATTTTGACATCTTCATCCTTATCGTTTCTAAAAATAATCATTGTTATTTCTCCTTATTTTACTTACCTAGGTAAGTAAACGCGAAGCATTCAGCCCTGTGCAAACTTCAAGGAGGTCTTCAAACCAAAAAAGTGCGGTTCATCTGCTCCGCACTTACTTGTCTATATTATAGCACAAAATTATTTGGAAGTATCAACTTTTTCTTCGGAATCGTCCTCACCAGGCATTTCATCGGCTTCTTTGAGCAATTTTTGGTACTCTTCTTCGCCATATTTACGACGATAATTATAAAGCAACTGCTTGGCACTTTTGTCATTCACGGTTCTTGCACCGCTTTTGTTCTCCGAAATAATAACCTCTTTTTCAGGAATTCTATCATCCAGTATATAAGCCATAATTACATATCCTTTCTACTATATTTTAGCACAAGCTCCTCTGAAAGTCCAGTCAGCGTTTCATTATGAACCCACCGTCGCAGGTCGTCGTTCCACTCACGTTTACCGACTGCTACTAAGTAATCAGCCCTATCGTAAGCCTTTTGGAAATATTTTTCATATGTGTCCATGATGACATCGGCTTCTGGCCAACCATCTTTGCCTGGTTTCATAGAATAATCGTAAAGCTTCGATGCAGCGCGTATCTCGTCTAAATTCAGACCTTGCGCTACACCTAGATCAGCAAGCGATAGTGGATAACTACCTGGATGATTATGGGATATGATACTGACACCATTCTGCTCTAAATATCTCGCAAAATCATCTGGAAGCTTTACACTATTTGCACTACTATCAGTAATCTCAGCCAGCTTCTTTCCGTCTTTCGTCCACGCCGATAAATATTCTATAGATTTATTGCGTGTGGCATCCTCGACCTCGCTCAGGGTCTTACCGTTACTGATTTTATTGTATTGCTTGGCTCTTAGCGCATCAGCTTTGGTCTGGTCTTTACCTACAAGACCTTCTTTCTGGAGTTCACCTTTTGTAGTGGTCTGCATGTGATTCACCTCATCCAGATTATCTGGGAACCCAGTTGCATTAGGCTTATTATCACCACTTAGGCGTACCCACATACAATGGCAATTAATATGAACATCACCAGGCTGATACATGCTGGTTCGCATTTCAGGATATGATACAATCGACTCATCTAGCATCTCACAGGTTGGACAGGTGTTCATTTCTAATATTGAAGACCACATGTATACGGCTGTCAGCTCTTCTTCGAACATGGCATAGGCATCGGCGCGCCCAGCGTTCATCCCATCATTGAAAATAGTGCCTCTAGTACCAATAATAGCCTGAACTATCCAAATAGCCGCTGCTGCCATAATCAGCGCAGCCAAACTATCTTCATTCTCGTCCGCTGCAACCTTTTTTTCAAATACCTCAACTGGCAGTTTCAATTTTTCGGCCGCAACCATATTTTTTATATCGTCAGTCTGCTTCTTAGCAATAAAATCAACGTAACGCGCGACGTGCTCATCAGCCATTTTATTTGTCTTGGGAGCTTTCTCCCCCTCTTCGTCGCTAGCGCTCAGCTTGCCGTAATTATATGAGTTACGGTAGGTTACGGATAATAGTTTTACGTAATCTGCTGGTAGCTCAATCTCGTCATCAGGATTCTGTGCTACTCTGTCCAAATAATCAGTCAAAATCGGTGTAGCCAGTTTCTCAAATTCCGACTCGGTCTTTTCGCGAAACTTCTTAATCGAATCCCAGTTTACTTTTTCTTCGTATTCGTTGGCTTCGCGGCGAAATTTACTGGCCGACTGGCCATTTTCCTCCTTCTTGGCAGGTGCGGAATCAGGCGTTTGCGACTTGTCGCCCGATTTACTCCGCACCTTTTCAGACTCAGAGTCAGGTGACAAGCAACTTTCACCCGACTTTACCTGAGTCTTCTCATTCGCGGCTTCGCCTTCGTCATCATCGCGGGCAATATCATCAACGTCAATTTCAAGTCGTGAAACGACCTGTTTTTCAATTCCAGCCACAACTTCGTCGCTGACCCTGTCTTTTTCAACCAGTTTTGTGAATATAGTTTGCAAGAACTTAATCGTGCTGTCGGTCATATCGTCAAAGTAAAATGTCGGGTAGTAGCGTTTACCTTTTGGAAAGTTCAAATCAATCAAATCAGCGATCCAATAGGTATTGATATGCTCGACAATCAAATTCATCATCCCACGCAAAGCCAGCATGAAAATATCGCTCTGATTGGCACTCAAATTATACGAACCAACATTTTGCGAGCCTTGCGACCCTGCCAACATAAAGTTTGCCAAAAACTCGCGCGCCATTTCGCTATTCTGCCGCTCAATGCTTTCGTGAATACCGGCATTATCACCGCCCTTTAGCTCCGTAATATCATAACCATTCGGCAGACTCATCGAGCTATTAAATTCTCCCAATTTCGCCAACATTCGCAGTGCTTTATTTTTGATCTGGCCATTCGAACTGGTGTTTTTAATAATTGTATCGCTAATTCGCTTCAGAATTTTAGGCGGAATAGATTTGCTCTGAATCGCCACACTGTCAAAATGCTCAATCTTGCGCTTCTTGTCCCAGTTCCGATAAATCGGCATAAACGCGCTTCGTCCATACAGAAAATCACTGGCTTTGTCGTATGTAAACAGAAAAGTTTTATATGATGGCAATTTAACATCAATTTCCTTATCGCCAAACTGAGCCTTCTGATGCGCCCCATTATATCCGCCGTGTTTGTCACGCATCAACTGAACTGTCGTGCTGTCGCGCCGAGCCAGCTTCTGCAACGTTAATTTGCCATCATCGTCATAGCGATATACTCGTTCAAACAGTGAAAAACCCTCGAATACTGCATGAGTAATCTGCTCTAAAACTAAGCTAAACGGCGTGTCCATACCGCCGCGATGCGGTGGCTCGAACAACGCGTTGCGAATAAATTTCGCCTGTTCTTCACCCTCGTCCTCGGCAACTGGCTTAATGCCATAGGTCGTCGATAGAATCGGGTATTTGATAATGTTGAAAAGCATATCGACAGTCGCGTCGGTATTGCGCATCTTCCGATATTCCTTGATCGAAATTTTATCAAGTCGTTTTTCTTCATTCGAAAAACTTTCAAATACTAGATCGCCATCAACGCCCAATTCACGTGTCAAATTTGACGGTTGCTTATCATCTGATTCTTGAATTTTCTTGCGTTTAAATAATTTTGCCATTATGCGCTTTCTAAATTAAAAAACGGCCACTTTTACCTGGCCGCACTTACTGAAATTATTATATCATATTTTTAATCAATAACTAGCAAAATCATCGTCATCATTCAATTCTTCGTCAAACTCGTCCTCTTCACTGGGAGCATTCTTACCTTTATAATCGCCGGTAGTCTCAAAATCTTCGTCATCATCATCAAAATCAACTAATAACATACGAATGGAATATACCAAGGCATCGACCATGTCATCGTGTGAGCCTTTGGGGAACTCGATCAACTGTTCACGTAGCGCCTGCCCATTCTTGATCCCTTTGACAATGAATATCCGTCCAGCCTCAAAGAACCGGCTAACAGCCAGCAAACGCCGCACCTTGTCCTTATCGGGCTTTAAGCCCATAACTGGCAGCCCAGCCAATAAATCACGAAATACCAGCCCTAGTGCGCCTTCCTCAACGCCAATTCGGTCAGGCTCATATGTTTCGTTGAGGTCTTTGACCGCCTCCGCTGTTTTATTAGGCGAAAGTCGCTGATTATGCACCGAACGCACATAAACATTGCCATCCGTCCCAAGATCCGCCACAATCATGGCCGTAGGGTCGGCCGTTTGCCGTTCACTGGCCGCCGGATCTATCGCCAACACCCTAGCTCGGCGATAAGCAGCATCAGGCACTAAACTTGGCTCAACTTCTTTAATCCAATCAGGTTTGACAATAGCGTCCTCTTCACTGAATGGCTTGTGCTGGTATTCCTGCGCGAAAGTTATACTGCCGATAAAATCAGGGTCTTTCGGGCTATCTCGCATCGCCATCAACTTGTCCAAACCACGGTGCTCCGGCCACAATGCCTGTGCCTTGCCATTTTTATCCGTCGAAATAGCGTAAAATATCCGAGTTTTCCACGACTGAAAAATATCTGACTGCTTGGCCACCTTATTTACCAGCGAATCATAGTGCAAAATTGTCCCTACTAAAACTGCCCGCCCATCACGGCTCAAAGCTGGTATCGCAGCCTTGGTAAACCAGTTATACAGCTTGGCGCGCTGTTCGGCCGACTGAATATTCTCGTCGTTCTCAATATCGTCAAAAATAATCAGCGTAGGGCGAGTATGGCGGTGGCGAATACCGCGAATCTTCATACCCGAACCCTTGGCAATGAATTTTATGCCGTTACTCAGCACAAATTCGCCATGTTGCCAGTTATCGCCGCGCAAATCGCCAAATAGCCAGCGAATCATCGGATTATTCTCAAATTCGTCCCGCAAAGTGTCCACAAACTCGTTCGCCTGCGTGTAAGTGTCGCTGATAATGACAATAAACTCCTCCTGTTTATAACACCCGGCCCATAGCGGATAAGTCATATCAACCGTGGTGCTTTTGGCGTGTCCACGCGGTGCTACGATGCCAATTCGGCGGTTTTCTTTGTTACTGACTAGGCTCAACATCTCTTTGTGAAAGCCCGGCGTCTCCAGTGGGAAATATCGCCTTGCCACAAACCAGCCGAACAAGTGAATGTTCTCGGGCTTCCTAAAAACCGCCAACAAATAGCGACGTAACTTTTCGCGGTCATTATCCCAAAACTTCTCGCACAACCGCAAAATGTCAGGGCGCGTCAGACTAACTAAAGATGGCTGCTTTGAGTTCGTCATCGTCGACCTCTTCGTTGTTAGCCTTTTTAACATTCAATTCCGTGGCATCTTTCATATCCGTCACGTTCTTTGCCACAAAAATGAACGAGGCCGGCGGATACAGCCCTTTCAAGCCATTATCAATCAGAAATTCTTTTTGCAAATCCTTACAGATGTTATATGCCTGAGAAAATTCTGGATGTAACAACTCATCTGTTGTTTTATTTTCGCATATTTGTACTTTAGCGTGAGCCCACTCATAAAGCGTTCGATAATCCACTTTTATTTTTCTGGCAAACGCCTGGAAGGTCGGCAAGTCATTGGCGATATATTTATACTTCCGCTCGTGGGCTTCGCCCCACTTACTGGGCGTGGTCTTTTCAGCAATAACTTCACGTCTATTCTTCTCAATGTCAAAGAATTTAATAATCTGCTCACAGAATTTGTCCTGATATTTAGTCGGCGCTCCAGCCGTGCCGTTCTTATTGGTTTTCTGCGAAATACCCTTTTTAATGCGGCCGGTCTTTTTATCTCGTAGTATTTTTGCTTGATTTTTATGTAAAGTTGTCGTCTTATTGGTTTTCTGTGCCATTCTTCTTCCTTTCAACAAAAAATGCGGCTCGTTATTAAACCGCATTCACTTGATGCCATTATAACATACAACATTACCTATCGTTTTTCTCAGCCGCCAAAAGTTTCTTACGTTCACGACGACGCTGTTTTTTGCGCAATGCTTTTTTTGACATATTCCTCCGTTAGTCTCTTCTCACCCACTGTCATCTCAACGCCCTTACTAAAATCAATATCTACAGAATAATCGCAAATATTCATGTTCGGGTACACATAATATGGGTCATACCAAATACCAATTTTTTTGCCTTTCTTGCCAGCTCTATATATTTCTTTGTTACATTTTTCACACCGAATAATTAAACTATCTCCAATTGATGCCATTATTTACCTACTAATGTATTATCCAAATACAATTCCTCGCCATCTTTATAGCACTTAGGCTTTTCCCAATTAATACCTTGTGCGACAGCCTCGCCGCCTTTTTGCTTACAAATAACCAAGTACTCTTGGTATACGATTGCTGGCTTTTGATTAGGCGAAGATTCCGGTGGTGTTGTATTATCATTTTCTGAGGGTCCTAATACAGGCTGAATGATAATCATGATTATAATTAACATTACTCCGACAATAACTACAGATTTTACAAAATCCATTACAGTATGCCCTCCAATTCTTTTAGTTCATTTATTAAGCCATTGTAAATATCTTGTATATCTGGCTGATTAACTGCATGGATACCGTTAATCGTTGCTTCCAGCACAGCCTTCTGCTCGTGCAGATAAAATTGCTTAGCGTTATCTGCATATATGACTTGACCATCCTGTCTGACAAAAGCTTTCTCAAAGTTTGATGGGTTTCTTTCAGCTGTCAGCTGATAATTTGGATCATACACATAGCCTAGCGACTCCATGTAGTATTGGATTTGTTCATTTAAGTTACTCATAGCTCGTCCCCAATCATAAACACTATAAAAAAGTCTTGTGAGAAATCGTTCATATCTTACCTCCACTAAATTTAGTATAGATAGTTCCGCTACCTTTTCTAGGTATACGTACTCCGAAGGGTATTGTTCCACTCATCTCAGCAACTCCGGATTCTCGTAGATATTACCGATGACCTCACTGTCTCTAGCGACCATAGCGGTAAACCTAGTGTCAAGATTATTAGTTGCTCGCACTACAAAACTAGCATCATAATCGTTCCAAAAAACCTCAGCCGATTTAGACCAGAAATAGTTTCCTTGGCTATGGTTGTAATGGACAGATAACAAATCCCCCTCATAAATATCCACGCCGTTCTTGTCTTTTAGCCCTGTGAATTGCGAGACTTCGTATTTAGGATTTGGATTAAATGCAGCATTTCTTGCTTGGTGACTACTCATCCAGCGCTTATAGTCCTTACTCCATGCCCTAAATTTGATCTCTCTCATAATTCTAGCCCCATCTTTCTAGCGCGTTTGCGTTGCTCTTCGCGCAATTCGTTTTTTACGTAAATTTCAGTAGGTAAACATTTTTTACCTATCCATTCATCCTCGCCGATAATATCGTTGACTAGTTCGGCAACTAGACGATAATCATTTTCATCACTGAAATATGCTCTTAGTTTTTTCTCAAAATCAATTTTCATTTCACTCATTATTTTGACTCCTTATCCATCGGGCATTTCTCAACATACATAATTTCGCACTTTGTTCTTTCGTGCCATAAATACATATTATTTACTGGCTCCATACCTATAAATAGGCCGATCAATATGACTGGGATTGATATTATAAAAACGACAATACCCATAACTATCCAGTAAAATACTCCTGCTATTATCGATAATACAGTAACCATCATTTAATCCTTTCTTCTATAAATTTTTTAGCCTCATCGAATCCGCGACATACCACACTTTCGATACCAGCCGAGTTTAACGTGTCTAGCCATTGCTGCTGCTCAGAGCTTACCCTGCCGCCTTTTTTACGCTTCATCTCGACAGCAATCAGGCGTTTAAGCAACCATTTTTCAGTCCAACAAAATTCTTCTGCTGAGGTTTCCATCGCGTAAGAATCTGGTGTTGGTATCACAATCAAATAGTCAGGAAACCCAGGCGACTGCCCAAGCCGCTTCAATTTAGCCGTCCTAAGCATCGCTGTGCGCCCTCTACCGCTTTCATTGGCAATATGGGTAAATGGTATATTCTTTAGCCTTAGCCACTGTGCCAGGGCTTCACATTCCATATCTTCCGTGGGGTTGGTGTAGTCGGATAGTTTGGTCATAACTTATCCACCTTTGTCTTCAACTCTTCACGCATATAATTGAAGTGTGCGCGGCATTCCTCTATATCGAATGGGAGGTCAGCATTCGTCAATATGATTGGGATAGCCTCGTCGATTGTGTCCGTCAAAAGTCGCCTTATTTCGCCGGCGAAATCTATAGTAATTTTAGCGGAGTGGTCACCATTGTAATCATTACATCTCGCATCGTAGTAATTGCTTAATATATTATCTAGTTTTCTCATCATTTTTCCTCTAAGATCTCATTAATCAACTCCTCGCCCAATTCAGTCCTAACGTAACCGCTACCGCACATTAATATGCGATTACTACAATCGTAATCACTCATATCAATCAGATTTTCGAGACTTACCAGCCCGGCCTGTCTAAGGTATTTGAGACTTGTGACAACAATATTGCGATATTTACCGTTAAATAAACTCTCGTTGATATCGTCGATTGATATGCATGGATCTTCACTAGCGTAGCCTGAGACCTGGTTTAGAATGTTGATCGCAATAGCAGCATGGCTACGAAGCCAATCCACATCGAAATTATTGTGCTTATCGAGCAGACTAAGACCCAATTCAATATGTTCTGAGGTGAGTGCTGTATCGTTAAATTTAGTCATTTCAACCTCCAAATAGTAATTAGATGCCCACCACCACTAGAATGATGATTCGACCGTGTCCCAATTTTCTTAAAATTTTTATTAAATTGTCCTCTAAAAATATGGCTATAAACATTCACATTCAAATAATCTGGCAGATTATGAATCGTCGCGCGTCGTACATCATCAATCGTAACTAAACCATTGTGCCGTTTAGCATATTTTATAGCCGTCTTCTGACAATAATCGATGAAGTCCTGTTTCGCATTAAAAAACAAATCTGCCGTTCGCTGTGGTGGTCGCTTTTTCAGTCGTCCGAAAATTCCCATATCATACCCCAATGATTATTATTATTATTTTAATAGTTATCGCAAGAATTAGCGCAAGAATACAGGCAATCACAATGCCCGACACGATGATTGTTGGCCATCTATTTTTCTTAACTGGATATACTTCTTCGTAATCTAATTTGTTATTATTATTAATCATATTTCCCTCCATTCTTGCTTGATCACCTGGGTGGGCTAACGTGAACTTATTGACCACTATCGTAGTGGGGGTTATAAATAAGGTGCTAAACGCTTTTGCATAACCCTGTAAGTACGGTAACGCTAGCCCAAGTAGGTGATCAAATTGTTAAATTACTCTTAATCTCTACTCCAATTCAGCTTGAAACTCTGCCGATTCTTTTTCATCTTCGACAATTTTTGCTTCCAGCTCTTCCATAAATCTCTCAACGTCGAAATCACACTCATCCATAGCCGCATAAAACCAATTTCCTAGTTCCAAATAGTCTACGAATGATGCGGCACGTGGCTGTATGCCGTCGTTCATGAATATTTCCAGAGCAACCATATCGTCACGGTCAAAGTCAGCCACGACTTTATTTAGCAGAAAGTCTGATATCTCACTACGATTTCTGATAGCCTCAGTGTCCTTATAGCTTTTTAATGTCATATCACAACCTTTATCGGCCCACGACGGCTAATCTCGCCGCCTTTTTTGCCAGCTCAATTACGTTTATAATGCGAACCTTGATATGCATCACAGTCGCACTCTACGTCGACAGCAAAGCCACCGGTATGACCTCGTTTCCCACCGATACGACCAATATTGCGGTAAAAGTCCTTACCATGTCGCTCGATATTTGTTCTGGCTGCTTTTCTAGCACCCGCTACTGTCCCTGCCATTATTCCTCCTCCGGTTTATTTGCAGTTTCAAAGCCACTTAATTCTTCGCTAGTAATTCCGATTGTTTTCAATCGCTCCGGTTCGTTAGCAAACACCGTGACTCTCTCGTAGCTGGAATTGAGGAAGAACCTGATTGCCACCTCGCGATCCTTGTTTGCCATCGACAAATACTCTTCGAACAACTTCGCGAGGCTGCCGGCTTCATTGATATTGCGGTCGGCTGTGGCGATCGCGTCGTCAATATCGGACATTACCGCATCCTGCTTATCGATAATTTCTTGACGACTACTGTTGTTCTTCTCGATAGATTTGATATTTTTATCATATTCACTGATGTTCTCTTTTAATTCATTGTAAAGGTTGGCTGAATATGCTGGTGTTGCCGATATTTCAAAACTGCGTTCATTGGTCTCAATGAAATACTGTTTCTCATTGTTGACGTAGTGGTAGTCCGCTTTAACGCTTCCATCGAGCAGGGCTTTCACTATTGCATCGGCGCTCTTTTGGTCTTTCGCAAAACAGACATTATTATATCCTTGCCTGATGGCATAAATGGTGGTGTCGGTACTTAACTTTGGATCTCGCTCCGGATTTGGGATATATTTTGGAGTGGCGCTCGGCAATGTCACCCCTCTGTTGGCACATTCTAGTAAGAAAATCTGTTGCTTCGCCTCGCTGGTGATGTTTGCCAACTCGTCTTCGGTATAGTCGTTTAGTAATTTCATATTCTTCCTTTCTTAAAAACCTAACTCCGCGATCCGTGCCGCGTCTTTATCAATTAGTTTCATAACAGCGTCCTCAAAGGCCTTAGCTTCCTCAATTTGGTCAGCGATGTCAGCTCGTTTGATGACAAAATTTTGCAGTTCGAGCCCTGGGATACAGTCTGTGTAGAGCACAAAGTTTAGCGTTCTGAGATTATCATTGACTACAAAATATTTGATCACCTGAGCTTTATACTCCTTTGGGTATTCGCCAGTCAGAAACGCCTTGATGGTTTCTTCATTGCCAAGGCACTTAATTTCGATAGCCTCAGTAATTTTCCCCCTGCAATCGTATAGCTTATGCTGCACTACCCCATCAGGCGATATATAAATATTTGGGTTATCTTCACGCTCCCAAACCCCACAGTCGCCAACAACGCTTGCCTCGTTTGATGTTATAAACTTCTCAGCAAATAACGCCAGTGCCTCTGGCTCTAAAATATGCCCTCGTGCCATCATACTGAACGGCTGACCATTCAATCGGTCGTCATAGTCATTCGGCGTGATTGGACGTGTTACACGATCTGCTATGATCTCGTAGTAGCGTTTCTTTGGCTCGGCTTCCAGTTTCAACTCAGCCAGCGTCTCAGGATTTAGCAAACTAGCCAATTCTGGTGCTTTGGCGGTCTTTGGATATTCAATTTGGAGCTCGTCCAACTTTGCCTTCATCGCGCCAACAAGTGGCAAGCCTGTGATATACAAATCATTGAACTCGCTACCGCCAGATTTCCCTTTGCGGTATTCCAGCCACTCCTCAGTGTTTTGCTGGATCTCAACTACTTTCATTTATTTTCTCCGTTTCTGATCGACGGTATCTCGTCAACCGCATTTTTGATTGCTTCCATCTCAGGCATTTTCGGGGCCAATTCGCTCAGTTCTTGCTTGCGAATATCCTTTGCCTCGACTACAACGACTTTTTGGCGAATCTCGGCTGGAATGTTCAGAAAAGCGTCTTTAAGGTCATCCATAGTCTCAGCCTCCGCCAACGCTCTGACAGCCTCTGCGGTTGCCTCAGCTTCTCTCTGAGCCTTGTAATCCTCGAATTTTTCCATCTCTTCGCGACTAGCCACCTCACCGCTCGCTAAGTAGCCGAGCATCGCCAAAGCTCGTCCAACAGCGACAGTTTCCAACTTCTCATTCTCTTTGTCGCCTTTCTTGACGGCATCGGCGCTGGCCGTAGCATTAGCGGTCAGCTTGATAACTTCGGCACTAGTGCCAGCTTTTGCTAGTTCTAATAACTCTGCTCGATCACGCCAGACGCGGGCGACAAACCGAATCTTTCCTTCCGATAAACTCTCGCGCTCGCTGTCGATCTTACCGTTTGGGTTTTCTTCCCAGAAAACTTTCAGACGATCAGCAACTTTAGCATAATCCGCGCCGCCGTTTATCTTAGTAATTTTGACGCGATTAGCTATCATATAAACTCTCCAACGCAGAGTCATACCACCTATCGCATTTCTTCATCTGTTTGGCAGATCTGATAACTAGTTTGAAATCAGTTGCGTCAAGTTTGCGCAAAACCTGTGCAATGTCTTCGAGACTAACTTTGCGTGGCGCGACAGTGACTGGTACTTTCTCTGCTTTAGATTTATCATTTACATTAATTTTCATAAACCTCCTTTGTTATGGTTCTGATGCTCTCGCAGTCGCACCAGAACCAGTTGATATTGCTTTGGCTAAAACCTCTGGCAAAGTCGTGATGGATCGCACATAATTTCTTGGCAGATCGCAAATCAGCTTCACCGTTGGTTTTTTAGACCAGTGAAGCTGAAAAATAACGTTGACTACGTGAAGTTCCAGCCTCACGCAGACTAAAAAAGACACCGTGAGGTGTCTTCAATAAATTATAACTGGAGCCGAGTACCGGATTTGAACCGGTGACCTACGCCTTACCATGGCGTCGCTCTACCGACTGAGCTAACTCGGCAATTATAGCTGCCGTAGCTGTAGTGGTAGCGCTCAACCATGGAAGTTCCATGATAGTGCTCTTTCATTGAAGACCATGGTAAGTTTTTAAGTTTCAGCCGACTGACCTGTGCCAATTAAGCTTGATGTATCAATAATAGCAAAACCTTAATAAAAAGTCAATGCTAATTTAAAAACTATTG
>LSPZ01000030.1_pt1 | contig 40078 bp, 67 predicted proteins | sample 651281 | NCBI WGS metagenome assembly LSPZ01 (sample SAMN04438313, study PRJNA306036) | termite gut metagenome | isolation source: viral DNA filtered from gut of termites from termite colony 2 | host: Coptotermes formosanus | place: USA: New Orleans, Hayne Blvd. | collected 2013-06-18
ATTTAATAAACCGCCAACCACACCGCCAATTGCTCCAGCGGCCGCACCAATAACTGCACCTCAAGGACCCCCTTTAGCACCCGCAGCAGCACCACTAGTAATTGCAGACATTTCTCCAGCCCCAAACGAATAAGGCATTTGTGCTCATTCAGATTGCTGTTGAATGGTTAAACCTTTAAAAGAAGTTTGCATTGTTGCTTCATTAGTTGACATCCAATTAGCCATTGCGGAAGTAAAAAAAGGAGCCATTCTACTATCTATTACAGTTAGTTCAGCAAATGATCTTGTAAAAGGATAGTTTTTATTCATTAAAACATTCAAATCTAATTTCATATATGTTTTATCCAACATTGCTATATTTAAATCAATATTTCAATAAGCTTCAGTAACGAAAGCTTGTCAATCAATCATATCAGCAGTTATCGTTAATTTATTTTGACCATCAGTTAAATAAGTTCAATTAAAGAAAGGCGGACTATAAATAAAAGGTTCATAATCAATTGTATTCTTTATAAAGCCTTTTAATTCGGTTAACATTTTATTAAATTTATAGAAGAAATAAGAATGAAAGGTATCTTCGTTTAAATTAGTATCGCTTCTTAAATAAGAAATAGGCAAGAATGATTCGTGTGAAATAATCATTGGGATTACTAAGTTAGTTGTTACATTAGATCCATCATTGGTAACAGGAAGAACAAGACCGGTTACTGCTAATTGTTTTTTAATATTTACGGTATGTATAGTGTCATCACCAATATTTTTATAATTTAAAGTATAATCTTGAAGTGATGCTTTATTACCAACCGATTGAACATAATCAACTCCACCAGCAGTTAATTGATAACTTTCGTTAGCAACAGAAGCTGCAAATATATGAGGCGGAATATCGTTAACTACTACGCCCATTAAAACACCATTTGCTCAAAGATTACAACCTGCTATTCATTTTCCTTTATCATCACCTTTACCCTCAACAACATGAGAATTATTAAGAGCAAACATTGATTCATTAGTTAATATAGCACTGGAATTATCAGACCCTAAATTTACGATAATATTCTCATCTTTTTTTAAAGGAATATATATTAACTCATTACCAGTAAATCATTGTGTATTATATTTATCACCATCAGTGTTTGTAGGACTATTTTCGTTTACAACAGCTTGAACTCTATTAATCAAACCAGCAGAAGAAACCCCTGTATCAGCATGGATATCATAACCAGCTGGTCTAATAACTGCATATTTAAAAGTTCCATTATCCGATTTAAATTTATCAATATCAAATCAATTTTTTAATCTAAAACTATCTATAGTATTAGCAGTATCATTCGCAAAAGGGTAATAATTATATTTTGATTGATAAAATAAATTTTGATCATTAACTGTAACAGCAGCACTACTTCACCCATACCCTGTTAAATCTGTTGGATTCAAAGGAATATTATCTTCACCAAACTTACTTTCATTTAAAACACCGATAGCGTATTTATAATCACCATTTTCGTCTTTATAAAAATCGGTATTTGAATTAGTTAATAACCATCGGGTTAAAGTATAATTATTTTCATAATTATTCTTAATTAAGTTGTAACGATAGTTACCAATTTCTTTTAAATATAATTGATTATTATAGTCTAATAATCGTAATCAACCATAATTCGGATCATTCTTATACATGAAACGGTTGAAATGACAACGAATAATATAAGGCCAAGTACTTTGATCATTACTTAAATCAGTTCAAGAATCTCAATTGTTAGAATCAAAATGCGGATTATTTTTTTTAGATCATTCGGTAACTATATTATGAATCTTATAACCAAACGTAGCTCAATTATCTAACATTAACACTATTTGATATTTTCTCGGGTCGTTATATTGAGCAGCAATTTGCCGAACATCTACTGAATTATAATATTGTGGAATTTCTTTACCATTTTTTTGAACTAATTTAATAAATAATTCACCCAAATAACTTTCATCAGCACTAATTTCAATAATCATTTGACGAATATCTTCTTGAATTATACGAACGGCATTTTCAGGTTGTTCTACTCATTCGTAATTTGGGAATCGTTTCAAATATTCTTCAATCGGTTCATTAGGATATTCAGGAAAATCATTATCTCAGTAATGATAAAATTCTTCTCCAACGAGAGGTCCTTGTTTTTTCTTTAATAAAAAAATATCGTAATCCATAAATGTATAATAATTATATATTATTTTAAGTTAATTTGTAAATGTTGTACTGTTTTTCCATCAGTAGCATAATGAGGTCTAATAGCGGTAATTTGCATAATTCTTGGATAACCATCTCACAATATGGTATCACCAATAGCAAACATTTTTCCTTCTGGTAATGGTGTAGAATAAGTGGAATCTCAATCTAACACGAAGTTAGATCAAACAGTTTGAACTTGTGCTTGTTCAAATAACATTCTATTTTCATATATTCTAACATTCTTAATAATATAAGATTGATTAGTAAAATTAGATTGCTTTCATTCAACCGTATGAATTAATAATCTTTTATTAATTGGTCTATTTGTCACTGTGTTTCCTCACTAAATACTCGTGTCTTTCTTTGCCTCGTAAATGTCTTTCATTAATTTCTTCTTTTTCATGTTTAATCACTTCTTTTGCGTCTTTAATAATAGCTTTATCCTTCTTATCTCATTCTTTAGAAGGGTGTTTGTAATTAGAACTTGCTTCTCATTCTTCATGAGCAATTATTTTCTTAGCAATATTAACATTTTGTTTATCTTTCTTATTCATAACTAACTCCTATTGACCCCATCGGCTTGTTCTAATTTTTCTCATTGTCATTTAGCGTGTTTTAGATAATCATCTTTCCTGATTAAGTTCATTTTCTTTTCTTCAATTAATTCTGCTATTTTCTTTATAGCCATAGCTTTAGTAATTTCTTTATCTTCATACAAATCAACAATATAATCCTCTATAGTTTCCATATTATCAACAAATGATTTGAAATCTCTCTTCTCTAACCTATCTTGTCTTCGTCTAATTGCTTCTTTTACAAATTCAGTTACAGTAGAAACTAAGATGGTAATCCCACCTGAACCTCCACATATCGCTAAAATAAAGTCTATATCGGTCATGGTTATCTCCTACGCTAAAACTTTTCTTACATGATCTTGAACGTTAGCAAAAACAGATAAAAAAACCGATTCTGTCATAGTGTAAGTTACTTCAGTATCACTTGAAGATGTGTAATAGAAATTAAACACACCTGATTCGTAAGCAACATTTGTAAATCAATAATTTGGATTTCCCATATACTTAAAACCAATGTTGATAGCAAAAACACCACCAGTTTTATATAAATTATCAAGAGTTTGAGCAGTAAATGGAGTTGCTGAACGATTAAGAATTGTCCAAGAGCCAGTTAATCCATAATCCCCACTACTACTACGGTATCTAACATAAATAGTATGTTCATATACATCACCTTGACTTAAACCTTTGTTAGTAGTTGTTACTGGAGTTAGAAAATCTTGTTCGTTTCTTGTGATGTTGTAAGCTGTGTTATTAAAAACTTCTCTTAAATGATTTTGACCACCAGCATTATAAGATTGGATAAGTAAATCATTACTTCCAGTAGTTCCATTTGTTCCTATACTTGTATAAGTTGTGTCGGAAGTTGTTTTTGTATAATTAGCTTTAGTATCTATACCAGCTCTAACATCGTTTAAAGCTGTTTCTAAATCATGTTGATTACTTAAAGTTCCAGTTATAGCACCTCAAGAAGTTACCCCTGCTGGGATATAGAACTCATCTCAATGTTCAAATGTTTGACCAGTTGTATTAGGATTATAAATTAATTCAGCTGGAGTTGAAGCGGAAGTTCCTGTTGGTATAAAATTATTAATCTTACAATAATCGCCTTGTTGAAAAGCAGGATGTGAACCGCTTAAATAAGTTTGAAAAGCTGTATTATCGTTAAAAACGCCTAAATAAGTTCCCGTTGAAGAAGTTGAATGTAAACTAATATCTAATCTTTTTTGATCAGAACTTTGAAGATAAGATAAATTTAAACCTCCAGATACATCAACGTTTACATCGTATTCATTAACTTGTTTTGAACCATCGCTTGAAATTTTCTTCTTATGAATATTAAGAGATGAAGCATTAATTGGAGTTACTTTAACATCACCTTCAATGAAGTTATCGGTAGGTTCCGCTCAGTCTTTATTTAATTTTGTATTTATTTTAGAATTATAATCAGTTTGAAGATCTAAAGACGCTTGATTAATCATCACTTCAACTAATTCTTTAGTAGCTAAAGAATCAATAATAGATTGTTTAATTTCAATTACGGGATAAACACCCTTACATTGATCTACATGATTAATAACATCTAAAGTAGTAGATTCTGCAAACATTCTTATTAAATCTTTTTGATTAAAAAGATTACCGTAAGCAAAACCTCATTCTAATCCATCGTGATATGCCCTAAAAGGGTTACAAATTTTCTTATCCATAAATTTTTACTCCGTGGTTTATAATACCGCTTTTTTTAGTTTTTCTTATTTTCTTATTAGATTCGCTGTGAATAGCTTCTAAATGATCGTATTCTCTTGATAGTTTTTTTGATTCCATAATTTTCTCCTTATTCTATTATATCATAATTATCAATAGGTACACTTCTTAATTTCATTGTAGGATTTGGCGCATAATAATTGCTTCTATTCAGTTTACGATCTAACGATTTTCACATTCAACCTAATTGTTCGTGTAATACATCATAAGTCATCGGGCAAACATGATCTAACATTCTTAACATTGCAGAATCGTTTAAAGGACCTTCGTTATAATCACCAATACCTAAAGATTTATTGCTTAATAAAAAATCGTGAAATAATTGTTTATGTTCTTGAATAAAATCAATTTGATAACAAATAGATTCAACTACACAAGCGCGGCATCAAGGATATAAATAAGCAAATTGAATATAAGTAGTTGGTCATAATTCAACTTGAACCATATTATGTAAAATAATACGTTGTGCTAACATTTGGTATTTTCTAAACCATTTAGGTTCAGATTCGGGTAAAGTTTCCGAATCGCTTACCTCTTTATATGTTTCGTAATCTATAAGTAATGATATCATTATAATTCTCCTGAGTGAATATTAGAAGACGTAAATGTAATAATTGATCCATCGTTAATAGTAATATCAGTACCAGAAGAAAACATATAATCAGAAAAATGAATTTGAAAAGTATCGTTAACTTTAACCACCATACAAGGGTATTCTCTTTTAGCAGTTCCAGTAGTATCATCTGGAGTTCAAATGACAAAATTTCCGACATATTTATTATCTGAAGTTCAAGCAGTATTAGAATCTAAAATTACTAATGGATCGTTCGTATTTAATATAGTTGATCCACCACCCGGAAGCGCGAGTGTTCCATAGAATGCAATTTGATCACATCTTCCGTAAATATTTCAATTTTTATGTAAATCACCTCAAATTGTTTGACCTGGACCATGATCTCCAAAAACAGACATTTTAGAACTTCAATCAATATATGTTGGCAAGTCACTTACGTAAGCTACTTTATCTGCTTGAGAAGTTCCACTTGAATCCTTATAATTAACAATTATGTTTTTACCAACAACTTCTCCATTCGTAGATTTGAAACAATGATTTAAACATAAAGGTAAAGTTTCTGACCCAATCTCAACTTGTTCATAAACACTTAAATCTTGTTGATTATATTCACCTAACGAAAGTCCATTATATTCTGCATTGGTGAGATTGGTTAATAATAATTTTTTACGAGTTGCTAATGCTACATCGCTATTCACAATTTGAGTTGTTGATGAGTTTAATTTTAAATAAGCAGCGTTATCGTAAGCTAAAGTTTGGTAATAAACAATCTTATTTACATCAAAAGTTTGGCCTTGTTGTAAACTTTCTGGTGTGATAATTATAAAGTTAGTAGTAGAAGGCCCTGTTATTTTAATATCGCAAGCGAAACAATTTAATGTTGCGTTAAAATTAAAAGTATAAATATCTGTTACTACACCACCTTGTTGAAGTATGTTATAAGCAAAATAATCTGGATTAGATCCAGTATATTTAATGAAACCTAATAAATTGCCACCATTTATTCTTCACTGATTTTGAACACATCTTTTAGATCAATCATAAGTTTGAATATTCAAATAATCAACTTTTCCATCGTTTTTATTATCAAAAATAATAGAACTATCATCTGATCTTATTTCCAAATTACCACCAGAATCCGGCTGAACACTATTAATTGTTTTAACACCGCCTATTGCATCAACGTTAACATAACTAACAGCTTTAACCATTTTAGATAAATCCGGTGTGGTTCCAGATGATTGTGTTGATAATCAAATATAATCTCTATCTTTATAATATGACTCTACGTTATAATTTGTTTGATTTAACGCGGATATATATTTTCCTGGAATAATTTCAAATTCACTACCATCCTTATTAGCTACACAGGCAAAAATATCGTTAGAATGATCGTTTTTACAATAAACATCACCGCCATTTGCTAATATACCCATATAATCATCAAAATCACCCGTTTTATTTCCAGCCCTTACTTGATAATTATCAATAGCGTCATTTTCTGGATAAAATTCAATATTAACTTGATCTCCATTAAATATTTTATTATCAATAATACATTTAACTGTATGATCTCCAACACCATCAAAGAAAGAAAACACCACACGATCGTTTATTTGGAGATTATCAATAAATTTATCTTGTCCGTGTGTCGTTTGGAAAGTAACATAATCTATATTCTGGCTTGAATATAATATATTACCTTGAATACCGTTTTTGCTTTTTAATGTTCCAGTAGAAATTCAATTAACGTTTACTAATGAAACATTTACTAATTTAAAAGATCCGTCTTGTTGTTGATAAGATAATGAAGGGTTACTTAATAACATATTATACCTTCTCTCTTAAATCTTTAATAGCTTTATCCCTTGAAGGATTAACTAAATAAGTCTTTATAATCTTAATTTGTTTCTTTAATTCAGCAATAGAAACTTCTTTACTTTTCTTTGTTTTCTTTTTCATAAAACCTCTTTATTAATATGTACTTATATTATATATAAAAAAAAAGTAATCCACCCATTAAAGTAAATTACTTTCCTTCCGATATATTTAATATGACTTACGCCATATTGATGTAGTATACACCGTTCTTGTTAACAACGTAATGCTTGAAATATTCTAATGCACTTAATTGTACACAGTTAATGTATGGAGCTGGTAAGTCTTTCAACACAACACCTTCTACTAAATTACGAACCAAGATAACTTGAGTTACGTCTACAGCGATGATGTTTGCATCTTTACCAGTTGGTTTAGGAATTCCGATCAAACGACCAGATTCAATAACATTGAATCCAAGAATTCTTCCCATAAACCCATTACGAACTTCCTCAGCAGCTACAGGAGCTTGACCATCAGAAATGAAATGAGAATCTTCCATAATTAAGTTAAGAATATCAGGCGTTACATATAAGTCAACATTGTCAATCGCAGAACCATTAATAACTAATTGTTTTCGCAAGTTTAATATAGTTTTATATATATCACCTGTTGCCACAAAAGAGCTACCATCACTACCACCATTAATTAAGTCAAGAACTGTTTGGTTTTCGTATTGACGAGCCAAACCTTCCATTGCTTCCTTTAACTCAAAACCAATGTAGTTAGCGCCAGTTGATGCTAATTCAAACTTTTGATAAACTTTTCCAATATTAAGAATATTGTCTAAGTAAATGTTGTCGAATGCACCCATACGAGCTTCTAACTTGTTAGGTTCTGTTAAGGTATAATTAAGTCTAATATCCCCTGACTCAGGAGTCATACGTTTTGCACGTGGGAAGTTGTATACGTTCATAGTGGTTTCAATTGTTTGTCATCCACCGAACACAACACCAGGATATAGAGTAGTTAAAATGTCAGTTCCAAAATCAAACTTACTTTCATAACCAGCATCAGCAGGTGTGTTTGGTTGAGTTAATCATTTTTGTAAAGGACCATTCTCAAAACCAAGGTTACTTGTTGACTGACCAGCTGTTCCAGTAGCTGTATAATCTACACTTTTGTATGAACCAAATATTGCCATTTTTCTATTCCTCCAGAATTATTGCTACGATATGTTTTAATTAAGATATTATCTACGTCTGAAGCTTACTACTGAATTGACTCAATTAGATCTTTCTTTTTTCTCGTCAGTTTCTGGGTGATTAGCTTTCGCGCTCACTCCTGTTCCAACTCCGTTAGTATTCGCTTTTTTCACAAAGTTATACTTTTCAGCAACTTCTTTTACAGCATCTTCAAACTTTTTGGTTTTTGATACTTTCTTAGAAGCGAGATCAATTAAATCTTCAATTGCTTCTTCATCAAGATCTTTGTTCACATTCTTTACTATAAAGTATTTCTGTGATAGTTTTGAAGTGTTAGTTTCTTTTTCAGCCAATGATTTCTTTAACGTTTCTAATTCTTTGGAAATTACTTCCTTTTCCTTAGTCGTTAGTTCATCCTTTGTTTTCAAAGTTCCTTCCGCCTCTTCAACCTTCTTTTGAAGTTCTGCAATCTTCTCATCTTTAGACTTGATTGTAGTCTTGTTATATAGGTCATCGATTGCTACTCGCACTTCCTTAATAACTTCTTCTTTAGATAGATCTTTATCTTTGATAAGTTCAATGAATTCTTTATCTTTCATCTTCATTACCTCCTCGTTTAATAATGAACGAGCACATTCTCTATTGAGAGTATACCCCCTATAATAAGTATAGGCACCCACACCTAATTTAATTAAGTGTACATATATTATACTATAAAAAAATAAGAAAACTTATGATCAAGAGTCACTTTGTACCCTTTTGTACAATTTACATTTCACCTTGAAATCTTTTCATTATAACTGCACTACGAGCAGTAACACTATTTTGCATACGACGATTAGCTCTATTACTTGATCTAAAAGATTCGCCTGTTTTTTCTTCTTTGGAAAAATCTTTTATCTTATTAGAACTTCCATATACTGGGCTAACGTTTTTATATTTAACTTTAGCTTTTGGTGTTTTATTAGACCGAATAGATTTACTAAAACCCATCTTAGATTCGTAACCTGATGGTGTTTTATTCTTGCCTTCAAATAATAAACTATATGAACGATGCATTATCTTTTACAAGGGCCTAAATCTGCATAATCAGATGCTCTTTTAGATTTACCTTCTCCTTTTAATACGATATCTCTTTCACGATGTCATTTTGCAGTGTTGGATAATGTTTTACCACAATTTCCACAATATTGTTCATCTAATGGTTTTTGTCATTCTGCTTTTTTCATAACTATTCTCCTAATTGTTTAATTATATCATAAAAAGTTTCTTCTGTTACCTCAATGTCGTTTACTACATAGAAGTCTCTAAATTTGGTTAATAATTTAATTTCACTTTCAGGAATTAAATATTCGTGATAATGTTTTATAATATTTATTTCTTTAGATATACGAGGAACGTTAATAAACTCACCATCTGGAGTTTGTTGACCGATTTCTATCATATCAGCCGTCCTTTCAATAGTTTCTTTTTTACCTTTAAATTTTATTAGTTTCATTATTTACCTCTCTTAGTTGATTTTTTTGGATGTTTTCAATAATATTTCATTTCTTCTCTTACATGAATAGGAATTTGTCTTCCTTCTTTTTTGTAAGAAGCCGCAATTGCTTTAATTTGATCACGTGTTCAAGGCATATTATTTACCTATTTTTGTTTTTGGTAATTTCACTCCACGATTATACCCTTTAGCTTCTCTTCATTTATTTACACCATAATGAAAATCTAATTCTTCATTTGCATATTCTCCGCCAGTATCTTGTTTACCTCTTAATGCGTAATAATCACTTCCGTTTCTACTATATTTATAATTTACAATTGTTTTCTTTGCCATATTATTCCACCTCAAATTTTGTAATTTTGTTATCTACGCCAAATTCACATTTAATTGTAATTTCGCCGTCTTTATTTTTGTCAAAGTGTTTAATTAAATGTTTAATTACAACACTGGTTATTCAATATCAAAACTTTTTCATAATGTTAATATTATATAGTATTTTATTTAATAATTCCCTCTAAAGCAGGATTTGTTAAATCTTTATTATTTTCTATACCATTTTTAATAAGATATATATGTTTACCCTTCATTACTTTAGAAACAATTATTGTATTCCTTTTATCATAAGAATCATCTAAACCTGGTCTTGGCGTATCTTTAAGCGATTCTCTATGTTCTTTAGAAATAGCTTTTCGTGTTACCATAACGCTATCTCCGCTATTTATTTCTAATTTAGCATCTTTACCATAATTATCAATTATACGATGGACGTGATAGGTGTTATTATGAGGTAAGGTAATATAATCTTCTTCTGGATGTATCTCTTTATTTAAATCATTGTGGTATCTCATATTTTAACCTCTTGCGTTCTTTTGCGGATTATTAGAAGCGACCTCTCCACCACCCTGAGCCTCTTGTTGCATAGCCATTTGTTGTTGTTCTAATTGCATTTGAACTTGAGCCATTTGGAATTGTCTTTGAATTATTTCATTAGCTTCCGCTTCACTATAATCACAATACATTGTTAAGAAAGTGAATTGATCAATAGCTTGAGATTGGAATAATTTTAAACCTTCATCTACTTTAGCTCCTTTATTAATAAATACACCATCATCAAAATCAATACTAATTTCAGCTGTTCCAAAAGGTCTATCTTCTTCACTTAATAGACCATCTTCAATTCATAAATTAATAAGAGCATAAATAATTGTTTTTAAACAACTTTCAATACTATGTTTCATTACATTAATAGTATTAAATGCATCTCTATGGCTTAAAACAACTTGTGTAGCAGTCATTTCTACCTTAGGATTATCAATATTATAAAATTCACTACCTAAACCTAATTGTTGTCCTAAAAATTGAAGATCAAACGCTAATTTTGCTTTGAACTCCTGGAAACGTAAAGTAGGTTGTCATTCTTTGAATTGTTCATCGGTTAAATCTAATACTTCAAATAAAGTAGAATCGTTATCAAATTGTTTAACACGTTGAGGTTGGCCTGTTGGTGTATTCATGTTAATGCCGTGTTTTACGATATCTGGAGAAACAAAAATACGTTTTCTACTATTTTTATATTCTTCAATTAACATTTTGTAATCTAATTCAATTTGTTTAATTAATCAAAGAGGTCAAATAATACCATTATGATAGGGAGTATCCATTCATCTTGCATTAAATAAACCGGAACTAAATCAAGAGAAATATTGAACTTGTGTTTCAGTATCATATTCTTGAATAGGTGGAATTTGTCCTATTACTCTATTTCAAACTGGTGTTCCTGGATCCACCATTGTTAATTTCATTAAGTTACATTGAAATAAACGAACTTCTCTGGATCCTAATTTTTCAATAGTGCAAACTACATATAAATCTTCACCTATTTTTTGTAAGTTAAATCAAACTAATTCGCTTACTGAATGATTATTATAAGTAATAGGAATTACGTTATATATAGGAATATAGTTGATAGCTGGTCTATTATCAACTGGATCTCTATAAGCCGTTAAAACACCATCTCCTAATCCAATAAAGTGAGCAAAATGAACTGGAAATATTTCTTTAAACTTTAATCTACCATAAAGTTCTTCTTGAATTAATTGATTAATCTTTTCGTTAGTAACTCCGTTAGTAGCTACCGATATATGAGGCGGTATTCCAAATAACATATTAGCAACATCTTTACATACACGTTGAGCAATACTTAAGTTATCAAATTCGTTTTGTAATGTTTTATGTCACATTATTTTCTTAACGAAAATATCAGCTAATACAGCATAATCTACACCGAACTCTCTACATAATAGTTCTTGAAAATTAGTATTTATTTTTCCTGTTGTTGATCTAATAGCCATAATTAAGAATGACCGCCTTTAAATGTTGAGTTTAACCCATGAGAAAATGCGTTAAGAGCTGTTGCTGCGGTATTTTGTGCTCTATATTTAGCTGATTGAGCTTCTTTAAGAGCGATTTTTTTATTTTCTAATTTAGTTTGACCTGCTTTAAATCCTGCCGCTCTTTTATTCGCGTAATTAAAACCAGCTGCTTGAGGTAAGGCACCAAAATGGGGTTCAAATACTTTTTTATATTGATTTCTAAAACTTTTATATTGATTTACATTATGTATATATGATTTATTTACTTCACCAAATATTTTACCACTATTATGTCATTGGTGGTAAGGTTGATATTCTTTTAAAAAAGCATTCAAAGCTGGTCTTAAAGCTTCTTTTTGTTTTCCGTATTGTTCAATTGATTTTCCTGGCATATAATTTCTCCGAAATATTAATTATTATATATGATTATTCTCATTTTCCGCGATTATTTCTAATACGGTTCCTAATTTGTGGGTACATTCCTTTAAGTATACCATAAAAAGTAGCATCTAAAGTATCCATATCTAACGAAGGTTTTGTCGGATCATCTAACAATTTACGTTCCCCCGATTGATCATGTTGTTTCGCATATAATTGGTTTTTAATAGCTTGGAACAAATAATAATCATTAATTTTAACTATACCATTACAACTTAACGCTGTTGATAAAGTATCTACACGTTGCGGTATAGATACTTTTTCTCATGATTTATTAACATTTAGATATAAAGGATAAGCTCCTCTAAATATCGTATCATAAAAAGATTTACCTTCATTTGCGTAATCCATTTGGAAATAGATATAAGAGAAAGGATATTCTTTATGAACCATTTCATAGAACTCAATTATCATATTACAATAATCAAACATATCATAAGCACGATATACATGTTTTATACCATCTTTAACAAATTCGGCTTTACGATTACAATGATATCATCGATGCATTCCTAATTGTATTCTTAGATCTTTATGATCGTATTCAAATCCGTTTAATATACAAACAGTGGCATCACTTCGTCCAACGTCTATTCCAATTACTAAAATATCCGGTTGAAAGTTTTCATGTTTACCAAAATGAATATCTTTGTTTAATAATGGTCAAACGATATCTCCATCATATGCTTGCTTACCAAGATACTCGTGATTATAGTTAACGGGGTTATCGTGTTTAACATTATCTATTTCTTTAAGCATTTGTGGGCCAAGAAATCTAAATTGTTCTGATTCGCTTAAATCTAAATAATTATTAAATTGATAATAAGTATCTTTTGATCTTTTTTGGATTTCTAACCAATCCATTACTCAAGAAGATCTTGCTCCTGGTGTATTAAACTCATATGTTATACAAAATAAAGAATCTAAGAAATATTCTCAATTTTTATAAAATCAAGGACAATCGTATAATTCTTCTTTAGAAGTTGGTTCAAAATAACCTTCTTCTTTACAAAACTTTTTAACAGCATTTCATTTTATTGTTCCTTGTGCATCACGAATAAACGTTGCAATTGCTTTAGTAAGCTCTGCGGAATTTCAACTTTCAAAGTTTGTTAACTCATAAAAACGAACGTTAATTCAACTATTGCCGATAGAAGGATGCATACCTTTAAGACTTTCTGCTCCATATTTAGCATGTTCAAACTTAATAAAGTTTTCACCTCATTTATTCCTAACCTTGATTCAACACTCTTTATCGCTACAATGATATTCAATATGAGGCTCTGGTATTTTTAATAATTTAGCAGCAAACTTATAATCACCAAATACTTTATCTTTAATAGAACTAAATTCGTTAGCCATTACAATAATATCCGAATGTGGTAGTTGAATTAATCTTCAAAGATCCCACATTGATATAAATGTAGATTTGGTACAAGCACGACCTGAATGTAATATAATATGTTGTGCTTTTGGTATAATGGTAAAAAGATGTTGATAGAATGAAGCTATCTCACGATTTAATTTTACAGTTTGAATCTTTTGATCTTTATTGTCCATTATTCGTATCAATATTCCTTTTCGTCTCAAAGATAATCGTTTCTTCCGTAAGATTCTAAGGTAGCATCAATAGCACGATTAACTCAATCGTTAATATAATACTTATAAGTTATTCGTCCTCAGGGATTTAGAAAAAAATTATCTGTTAAGATTTCTTCAGTAAATTCTTTAGCTCAACACATATCATCTCATAATCCTTCCGGAGTGTAGATATATATTCTATTAGAATGGTTATCACACATAACGTTCCTCCATAGGTTTATAACCTTTAATATTGTTTAATGTTAAATTGTGATTGTTACTATTAGTAGTTGCATGAACTATTCTTGAACCCAATTCTAATTTTTTATAATCGTTTCAACGGTTCAAAGGAACACAATATCCGGTAATGCGATCTACTTGTTCAATATTATCGCTCCCACAATGTGGACATTTTTTATCATTGGGTTGTAGGTAAATTGTCATTTTTCTTCTCCTTTGATTTATTAATTATATCTAAAACTTCTTCATATGAATGTTCTTTTAGTAATTCGTAAATTTCTTGTCTTGTCATATTACGCTTTTAATTTTACTTTTAAATTCTCCTTTTCTTTCGGTAATTTTTCTGCTTCGTTTGATTTAACAAGTGTTTTAAATCCTTTCGGTCCTTTATTAGTTGTGTGGGATCAACTAAACTCTGGCATTTCAATTTTTTTAGGTGCTTCCGATTTTATTTCTTTTAGTGGTTTATTATTCTTTTCTCTCCATTGAATATGTTGTGTTATTGCTTTTCTTGTCCTATGATTAATTGATTCTGCTGATTCTTTTGGAGCTCCATAATGTTCATGAATTGGATGATATTTTTTAAAATGAGCTAATTCTTCATTAGAAGGAAATTTAGATGTATTTTTACCTCCTCGAAATCCTCTTTCCTCATCAAAAAAATTGATATGTTGTAATCTTTCTTTAGTGTGGAAAGCTTTTAACAAATCTTCATTTTCTGTTATTGCGTGATATTGTCTTTTACCCTCGGGATTAAGATCAAAACTAAAATTTCCTCTTTCTTTATATTCGCCTCCAAGTAAATCTTTTAAATCTTCGTTGTATGTATAACCGTATTTGCTTCTAAACCTTTCATCAGGATGACTATAATAACCTGTTTCTTCTAATTCTTTTTCAATATCTTTTTGACCATGTAACAAACGACTTTTTAATATTTTTTGTCTTAAATCTTTATTAAAACCTGCGATATCTTCATATCCTATTTCTTTATTAACTAATTTTGGATTTCAATGATAGTCTCCATTATTATAATGATTACCGGAACGTTGTTCGTTTTTTAAAAATTCTATTAAATCTTTTTTAGTGGTTACTTCTTCTGATTTAGTGGGTAAAACTAATTCTTTCTTTTCTTTTTCTGGTTTATTTATATTTTTTTCAATATCGGAATATAAATGAAGGATACCTCTTTTTTCTAATTCGTATAATTCATGTGCTTTATGGTTGGATGGTTTATTAACTAATAATTGATCTTTTAATTCTTTTAATTTTCCTTCATTTTTAGTTCGTCATTCTTCTTCGGTTTTTAATAAGTTTTCTTTTCTATTGTTAAATTCTTCGTTGCTTTCGTTAGGTTTTTTTCTAAAATAAGCGTTACGTTCTGCTTCATTGTTAATACCAAATTTTGTTTTTAACATTTCTTTTCTTTCGTTTTCAATATTTTTTATTGCCTTGTTAAAAACAGAATGACTATAAACTTGTTGACCAATATAATTATGTTTATTCTTAAAATATACTGAGCTTAATATTCTTGATTTAATATTCGGATTTTCTTTTAAATATTGATTAAAATGAGAGAGTACTGTTTCTTTAAAAAGTTTAAATTCTGGAGAGTAAATATTAACGTTAAAATAACCTGGGCTCACTGAAAAATTTGATCCTTTTCACTTACTAAAAAATTCTTTTGAAGCAGTTATTTTAGCTACTTTTTTTATTTGGTCTTTATCTAACAGGGAAAATACATCTAAAGGATGGACACTTCGTTCAAGATCGGGTGCATGAAAATAATAGCTTCCATTCGCCGCGGCGTCTTTCATAAGTTCTTCGTTTAATTTTGAATAGTCACCTCAATTTTGTGTTCCTTTTTTAAAGCTATTATATGTAGAAGATATCCCAGTTGGTACATCTACAAGTGTGTGGTGAATTTTTAAATAATTATATTGATAATCAGCTCTTGGTTTTCATTTAAACGTTTCTGGAGCATCACTACTATCTAAAAGTTGAATTACTTCGTCTGGTAATAATACATCATCAGGATTTTTACCCATCGTGTTTATAGCTGCATTAGAACGTGATGTTGTAGAGATGATATTATTACCGTTTTCTAAACCTATCGCGTACATTGAAGCGTTAAAGGGCGATTTAGCATCTCCTTTTTCTCATTTCATATTTTTTAAATAATCAAATGTTTCCTCTATAGTAGCATCTTTATTTGGTTTTTTTAATAATATTAACCAATCTTCACCTCTATGTGCTCCTTTAAAAATACATCATTCTTGTCCACCATACCTACGTTCTTCTTCGTTACCAACTGATCCTGTTAAATAAGAAATATCTTTCGCTTTTACACCATGATAAATATCCGCGCTTTCTGGATCACTAATCATTCCTGCAGGTCATTTTAATGCAAAATAATCTTTTCCTTCTCCTTTTCCTTTATTGAAAACCTTTTCATCACTTTGTTCACCTAATAATTTTGCTCGTAACTCTCTCTTAGTAAGTTCGGAAATTATATCAAACATTACATCTTTAGCATTTTCTGGTATTAGTTTTTTTGTAGGGTTATTAGTGTTTCAATATGTTAATAGGTTATTAAGATGGGTAGCATAAATAGTATCATTAGTTATTCTGTCTAATCTATCTCACATTTCTTTATTTATATTTGATTCTCTAAGTAATATTCTAAAATTCTTGATAGCGGTGGAGTTTCAACCTTCTAAATTAAATTCAGCAAAAAACCTATCTTCTAAAGCGTTAAATAAAGTTTCAAAGGAAGTATATTTCTTATTTTCCATTTTCGTTATCCCCTAATTCGTTTGTAAAATTTAGTTCTTCACTTAATGCTTTAATTAAATCTACAACTAAATGGATTTCATCTGTATCAGTACTTTCTCAATAAGATGGGTTTTCTTTATCAATTATTTCTCCAACACTCTTTGGATCATCAAGATTTATGTGTCGTTCTTGAGCTGTTTTTTCTATTTCCTTATACAATTCAACAATTTCCTCAACTGTCATGGATTCTAATTTTTTTGATCAATGTTCTTGTAATTCTGTATTCATATTTTTTCCTCCTTATGAGAATTTTCTCATATACTTATCTTTAAACTCTTTTATTTCTGCTTTTTGCTTTTTGGTAAAGTCCATTTTGATATAGCGAACTCCGCCAACTGGTTTACCACGATTTGTTTTCATTATTTTTTCAAGATCATTCATAGTGTTTATATTATATAGGAATTAATGACGAATGTCTTTGTTTTCGAGATCAATTTCTTTTTTTTCTGGTGTTTCCTTTAATAAATTGGAGTCGTCCCATTTAACGAAGTCAACAACTTTGTTTGTATTGAAGTTTCGCTCACCTCAAGAATATTCATTTGTTAAAGCAAATTTAACAGCATCACTTTTAAATACCCCTGTAATTGCTCCGTGTTTAATACGAGTTTTATATAAGGCTCTTAAATATTTTCTTTCTTGATCAGTTAGGCCTATTATTTCAGGATGTTCTAATTGATAAATTTCAAAAACATCAAGATCGGGAAATTGATATTCTTCTCTATCACATCATATTAAAAATTTTTCAATTTTATCGTTAAAACGTGCCATATAATTGCCTCATAATTTCTTCAACCGCTATTTGGCGGTTTCGGTGATTGCCAATATCAACCCTGATATATTGTCTGCCGCAAATGTCAAAAATTTTGATTGGTTTCAAGCGCTTCCCAAAAATGGTCCCGGATTGGCTAACCCAAACGAACGTGTTTGCTATTTCAAATTTTTTGACTTCTTGATTTTCTATTTGCATATTGTATTATAATGCAAAAAATTGAATTTTTTCAAAAAGGTGACGGAACCTGGTGACGGCTTGCTATAGATTTTGCGATTGTTGGGTACTTATAGTACATATATATTTATTTCCGGGGGTACATCCCCCACCCCTAAGTACACTTCATTGGACAAACGCCTAAGATAGATTTTACTAACTATAGGTACCCTTCTTATTATAGATAGTCTCTCATGCGTGTTCTTAAGTACCACTTAAACATTTTTGCTCATAATTTGCTAAAGTCTACTATAATATATGCATAAATAAAATGAAGGGAAACAAACAATGACTATTAAAGAAGTACAAGCCAAATTCAACCAAGCAAGAAGGGCTAAGAATGGTATCAAAAAGTTCTTAGAGTGAGAATCTAAGCACAAAGCTCAAGTAGATAAATTCATCCAAGAAAACTTTAGTTTAGAACAAATTCAACAAGCTTTAGATTTAGGCAAGCAAATAGCTAAAAGTTGCAAAAAACAAAATATATAAGCATTTGCTTATGAATTTTGTTTTGAAGGGCATTTCGCAAGATTGTAAGTCCCTTCCCTTAGAGAAGATGCATTCATTACCATTTGTGCGTCTTCTTTTTTTTATTCCTAAATAGGGAAATGCGCTCTTAGGTACAATTTATTGTACTTAGAACCAAACCCGAAAAATAGATTTTTTAGGTACAATAATGGGTATGTACAACAATTTGGACTTAGAACAAACGCCAAAAACGCGATTTTCAACGCCCAAAGCCGTGGTACAAACAATTGAGGGTTGGTGCAAGTTAGTACAAAAGATGGAAAATCCTTAGTTATCTAAAGAAGGGTCAAGAGTGTTATATATATCAACCTATATATATTCTTTGTTCTATATTTGTTCTTAGTGTTCTTCATATACTATACTCTATTTTTCTTTAATGTGAATTCACTATTAATTAGATTACGCATAAAAATCCATCCTTTGTTGCAAGATAGAACAAAATCATTGTTATAGAACAAAATCATTATCATCATTATGTACAACGTGTAACTTTATTGCCAAATCCGTCACCAATATGTTATAATTAATATAGAAAAAAAGGAAGAAAAATATATGAATACAAAAGAAATGAAAATCAAAATTAACAAAGTAGAATACGATTACGAACTAAACATCTATAGCAACAACGAATTAGTAACAACCATATTTTTTGATGACTATATGCACCAAGCCGGCACCAACAAAGTTGACCTATTCGAAGAAGATTGCTATTTAGGCTTCATAATTGCAACAAACGAAGTCCTTAAGGAACTAAAAAAAGTGAAAAATGCTTAAGCTAAATAATAACGAGCTTATTACCATTGCGGCAAGATTAGGTCAAGGAAAGTCAACCTTCGCCTTATCATTAGCAAATCATTATGCTAACAAGAATTACAAAATCCTTTATTGTTCATTAGAAATGGAAAAATCATTTTTAGAACAAAGATTATCAAATTCAAACGGGAAAATCACGATTTTAGATGATTATGAACAATCCGTCACCACAATAAACAAATGATTACAAGAAGAGCAAAATAAACGCAAATTTTACAACGTAATAATAATTGACCAAGCAAACTTATTAAACGAAAAAATTAATCAAGTAAGTCGCAAACTAAAGCTATTAGCAAGAAAATATTGCTTTACAATCATATTATTACATCAACTTAACCGAACAGGAGCTAATAAAAGTATTGATGAATTAGGCGATTGAATGTTAAGCGGAAGCGATAGAATAGCGCAAGACGCCGACCAAATATGATTAATTGACAATGAATACATCAAAGTTATTAAAGATAGAAAAAACAACGAAAAATTCAAATACTCCTATCATTTTAACGAACAAACAAAACTTATTGATTGAGATAGCATAAAGATAGCAAACAACGATAACGATATTTTTAGCGACTTATTTAAGAACTATAAATGCAAATACAATATAGATAAAGAAGATTTTGAAGAAGAAACAAAACCGGAAAAACAAGATTTTGAGGAAGGAGGAAGCTTTGAAGATTGATTAGTATGACAAAATTGAATCTTTGGTCCACCTTAAACATTTTACTTGCTTTTTTTCAAGCACCAAATTATAATATTAACATAAAAGAAATAAGAAATAAACAATGAGAAACTTAAAAGAATTACTTAAAGAATTAAATAATGGAAAAGATACATTAGAACGATTCTTAAAAGAAACATTAAAACTTAACAATGGTATAGGTTGAGTTATTAACGTATATACCGAAGAAGGTGAGTTTGAAAACATTTTTCAAGCGTGCTTATACGATTCAAAAGATAGCAGCTATATGGATAGATTAGAAATTGAATATAACGATTATTATGAGGATTTTGATTTATATCAACGCAAAGATAAAGAACGCAATATGATTGCAAGCGGCACCGACGCGGTAATTCATTGATTTAAAAAATAGAAAGGCCAAATAATGAACAAACAAACATCAAAAGCAATTAAAAAGTTCTGGAAAAATAACGATATGGGGATAACTTATTCAGAATATATCAAAAATGCAGAAAAAATAGAAAAAAGTTGAAGAGTTTTAGTATTTGATGAAGGAGAAGAATAATTATGACTAAAACAACATTATTACAAATAATTAAGTGATTAAAAGAAAATACAAAGAATTTTGAATTACATAATGAACCATTAGGAGAAACAGTTGAAAATCTAATAGACCTTAATAGAATCTATGAATTAATTCAACGACAAGAAAGTAATGTAAAAAGTGGATTTATTAAACAAGAACAACTACCAATGGCAATATGATTCAACATCTATGAAAATCACATATTATCTAATGGAAATAAACGATTAGCATTCGTTCTTTATCATTGATTTAATGAATTATTACTTTATGAAGAATATGGAATTGAAGACAAGAAAAATGAAGAAATAACACAATTGTTTTGAGACAACTTAAAAGAAGAACTAAAATATTTGGAGGATAAATAAAATGAAAAAAGAAAAAATAGAAATTCGCCTAATTCACGGAATACCTACTATTAGAATAATAAATAATAAAGGGAAAACAATATATTTACAAATGGAATTAGCTCGTTTAATAGACTTAATAGGAAAAATAGATGAGTTTTTACAATATGAATTTGGAATAAAGAAAATGTGAATATTGATTTAAGAAATAGAAAAGGAGATAAATAATATGAGTAAAAATAATATTTATGACGATTATGTATATGAGGAAGAATTAAATTTACTAATTGAAGAATTAGGTAAATTAATAAATAAATTTTTTCATAAAAATAATATAAACAATAACGAGTTAATAGCAATGTTAAAAATAATTATAAGGGAGTATGAAGAATAATGGAACACAAATACTTATTAATAGAAGTCGGTAAAGATTGAAAATCTATTACTAAAGAAGAATACGATAAATATCCTTATACAGGCGGTCTTAGTAATTTTGCTTTCAACGAACCAATAAAAAAAGAATTAGAATCGTTTTGTTTAATAAACAATAAACCTAATTGAACAATGAATCAAATAATTGATATAAAAGAAATTATACCTAATTTTAAAGCGGTTATTGAATACGAAAACACAAACACTATTGAATATGTTTATTCACCACAAAGAACGAATTATTTCGTAAAAAAACCCGAATAATCTAATATAATATTAACATTATGGCAAAACACAAACCCGACTTAATGAAGTCAAAATACAATCAAAAATATTACGAAAAGGCAGTAAAAGGCCAAGAGGAAAAACCCTTTGCCGGTACAGCAACAACCCGTATTCGTCAACAAGAAGCAGTAAGATATGCTGCTCATAACGAAAACAAATCTTTCGTTAATAACGTAAGACGAATGGATGTAACAAAATTACAACCAGTAGGTAGCGCAGGATGAGGTTTTAGCGTTCATAAAGAACCTTTATCAACAGCCTTTAAAGCAACGGAAGGCGAAAAAATGGTAAACGAGAAAGCAGAAAGCGCGAAATATAAAAGGGTAAGAGGATATGACTATAGCAAACATTTTAATGATTTAGAAGGTCATTTAAATCAAGGTAAAACGATTGCAGAAGCAACAAGCGCTTTACAAAAAGAAGGAAAACTACCAAAAGGCATTAGTGATAGAACGTTAATTGTCAAATATTTTAGACACGCAAAAGAACAACGTGAAGCAAAGAAAACAAAAGAATAAGGACAATTTAATTATTTCTAAAACAAAAACAAAACACAATTATATAATTAATAAATGAATCTCTTCAAATTAATATGATGTAGAAAATTTTATAATCCGGAAAATGAACTTTGAAAAGAAGAATACTTTAATAATTTAAGCCAAATAATTGAAGCAAGAGATAAATTAATAAATAACGTTAAAGGATATGGAAGCGTTAAAATACCATTTAATCCTTATTATTTATTTAACCGAGATTTTGACAACTTATGTCCAACAGAACAATTTAGAGAATTAACGTTAGCTAAAGAAATAATGGAATTTACAAGAAGTTGAGACAAGATTTACTATTTTGATTGAAATCAAACAATTAGCACATACGAATTCAAAAGATTTTGCAGCAAACGAGTTCATAACGGCGAATATAATATGGCAAAAATGAAAATATCCTGTTATCAACAAGATTCATCGGCAACAATCAAAACAATCGCAAATTGAATAAATAGATTGCGTAAATTAAAAATATGTTCTATTGACGATTATAACACATTCTTTACATTATTAAGCAAAGATTATGGAATGAATAACGAATGATTTATTGATTTTCATTATCAATTAGCAGCAAAAGGAGAAATAGTAAATAAAAACGAATTTTGAGCGCAACAATTACTAAAATTAAAACAAGATTATAAATTAAATCCTAAAAAATGTAAAGAAATACTAAAAAATACAGGCTACAAAGGAAATTACAATAGTTTAATTCATTGTTTATGTACAACTAAAAACAATTTAGCGAATAAATACGAATATATCGTATAATTATAACATCAACAAAAGAAAGAAAAACATATAAATGCCAATTACAGAACAAGATTGAAACCGAATTATTAAAGAACAAAACATTGACATTCATAGTGAAGAATGAAAGCAATTTCGTATTCACCGATGTTTGTTTTTATCTAATCTTAACGAAAGTGAATTGTTGAATGAAATAAAATTATTTAAAGGAGAAAAAGATATGAATAATGATATTGAAACAGTTACTGTTGAAACAAAAGAAGAAGAAACAGTAAAAGCAACACGAAATAAAGCGTTGCCGGTAGAAGAATATTCTAAATGGTTTGATAAAGTAAAAGAAATCAAAGCAACCGGTACTAAAATTAAAGATATTGAACCAAAAATTCGTGAATTAGGATTTCAACATAACTTTAAAACATTAATGACAAAGTATTTTAAAGCAAATAAGAAAGTAGCATAATGAATAACGACATTGTAGCCATTGAAGTAAAAGAAGCGAATTTAATTAGTAATTTAGAATTTAAAAACGATTTTACAACTAACAAAAACTATATCGGACATTTTAATAACATACCAGTATATATAAATAATAATTTACAACAAGGAGAAATAAAACAAATTATGAAACAAGAAAGAAAAGAATTACCAGAAGGAAACTATAAAGCATTCGTTGCACAAGTATACGAAAAGAAATCGGAAGATGGAACTAAAGAATATACAGTAGCGGAATTGGATATTAAAGACCAAAAAGATAGATATTATGTAACATTCTTTAAAAAAGGATATTCAGACATAGCTATTGAAATTGCTCAAAAACGAATTCAAGATATCTTAGATTATTTTGATATTAAAGAATTAAAAGAATTAGAAGGAAAAGAAGTATCTTTAAATATTAAAAAGAATAAAGCAGGTTATTTAAACCCATTTATATATCCGCCAAAGAATTTTTATGAATGAGATATGGCTGGAGAAATACCTTGTACAATTACAAAATTGTATTCTAAGCAAGATAAAACAATCGTAGCAGTAAAATATACCATTAAAGGTATAGAATATGATGACTATGTTTCTTATCGTAACAACAACGAATGAGAACAAAAAGAATTAAAGAATATTACTAACAAATTACATATTAAAGATTTAAACTTTGCAGAAATTAATCAACCAGCTATTTTTGCTATGAAGTTTAATCCAAGTAAGACGGATTCTTCTAAGATATTCAAAAACAAACATATTAAGTTTCCAAGACAAGTTAAAACATCACATTGAGCTTAAAAATGAATAATATTATTAATATCACACCAGAAACAAAAAACCAAATAGTAAAGTTGAATAACGAACAATTAGCACAACTTTATTTTGTTGGAACAAGACCTATTAGTGAATGTTTAGAAATAGCAAGAGATGAATTAATTAAAAGAGGTCTTAATAAAATAGAATTTATTGACCCTTTAACTATGCATAAAAAGGAATTATCTATTAGTTATGGTCAAACTACCACAAAAGAGATTAAGAACAAAATAATTAATTGGGATAAAGTAATAGAATACGCGAATTCTAACAATATTAAAGTTAGAGGCTCCAAACTGGATTGAAAGGAAGAATCACCTTTAAAACTCAAGGAACAAGGTTATAACATTGATTTTAGCTGAATAGAAGGTGAAATGTGATTTCAAGAAAAGATTAAGGAATTTATTGAAGAAAAGATTGAAATAAAAACATCTAATAGTAATACAAGTATAAGAATTAACGATGCTAAATAAAATACAAATATTAGGTTCAGGAAGTTCGGGATGTGCATATATCCTTAATTTTGATAATTGAAAAATTCAATTAGATGCAGGAGTAGAAAACAAAGTATGTCAACCTGACTATTTATTTATTAGTCATTGACATAATGACCACGTTAAATACTTCAAGAACTTTAAGATTTTACACAAACCTGACTACCAATGATACCAATTAACCAATAAAAATGAAGAAATACCTATTACTATTTATAAGTTTAAACACCACGTTAAACCAGATGACGCCAATAATGAAGAATTACACGAAAGATATAAACATTCTTATGGTATTACATTTACTTTAGAAAATGAAGAAATAGGGTACTTTACTGATATTGGAACCTGAGATATGCCAAATCAAGAAGTAAACTTATCTAAATGTACCTGATTATTTATTGAATGTAATTGAGATTATTTCCTTATTAAACAAGGTATAATTAAAGGTTCACCTCACGGATATATCTATGCCTTTACTGAAAATGGTCATATGAGTAATTTAGATTGTTTAAATGCATTAGCGAAATGAAAAATAAATAAAGATTGTAAGATAATTTTTATTCATAAAAGTAATAACCACGCTAATTATGAAACAACTTATAAAATGTTTGATTCATTACCAAATAAGAAGTTTATTGCTAAAGCTGGTGAAACTATTTATTGTAAATCGGGGGTGATAGTATAATGAGATATACAAAAGAAGATTTAGAACATCTAATTAAGACTTATAAAATAGGTGAAAACGAAGATGGAACATATCGTGTTAGTTTAAATATGTTGATGGATTTATTAACTTACATTGAAGAGAATAAAAAATTAATATATAAGTTAAGTAAATTAAAATTAATCTTAGAAGAACTTAAATCAATTAACTTAAAAGCAATAGCAATGGAGGATTATAATTTTTAGGTACAGCTTAAACAAAAGTGTTATCTTATTTAGATAGTGCTTTATAATATAGTATACCAGAAATAGAAAGAGGAATATAATGAAAATATTAAAAAAAGAATTCAAATTTGAGGCAGCTCATTGTTTAGGATTTCACGAAGGAAAATGTCATAACGTTCACGGACATCAATGAAAAATTATTTTACATATTGAACAAGCTAACTTACTAAACTCACCAATGATAATTGATTTTTATACATTAAAACAAGTAGTTGATAAGTATTTAGAAAAATGAGATCATTCGTTTATTTATAATGGATGTAATGATTGAGAATTTAGTATTGGATGTTATTTAAACGATATAGGAAGTAAAACTAAGAGAATAGATGTATATTCAACCTGTGAAAATCTTAGTAAATTATTTTATGATGAGTTAACCGAAATCTTAAAAGATGTATTAACTATTAAAATAAAAGCAGTAGAAGTTTATGAAAGTGAAGGGAGTAGTTGTGTATATGAAAAATAAAAAGAAAGTATATTTTAGAGAAGAAGATGGAACACCATTGACCATCGTAGATATGAGTCTTACAAAAACAAAAGAACCTATACTAATGTTTGGATGAAGTGATGGAGATATTGATGGAATATCTATGGAGAATTTAGTTGAACTTATGTGAAAAGCACAACAATTTGATAAAATGATAGAGATATATAACGATTGAAAAAAAGGAGTATAAATATGCAAAGAATACAATTAAAAAGAATAAATTGAAAAAAAATTACTTGTTGAGATGATTTAGCAGGTAAATCAAAAACTAAATTACATTATGCAGATGGACCTTGGTGATTTTGAAATGCGAAAACTGAGAAGAAATATCTTAAAGTAATGGAAAAATGTATGATGAAGTACTGAACTCAAGAAAGACAATACAAAAAACATTATGTAGAAACAAGAATTATACCAATGCACAATTTATGTTATTGTCCAACTGTAAAAGGACCAGATTGAAACTTAAGTGATGATTGTTTATATATCGGTTTTGATACTGATAGACGAATCGGCACTTATAGAAAAGCAATAGAAGAAAGGAAAATATAATGAAGAAAAATTGAGATGATATTAAAGTCTCTGACCGAAAATATCATAAAGAAAATCCACCAAGAAAAGGACCGGAAGAATTAATGCCTGGCATTAGGGAAAGAAAACCTATTTGAAAAACAACATATGGGCAACCATTAGAAGTTTATATGAGTGGAGCTGAAGATTGAAATCCACGTTCTTATAGATTATGTGATGTGCAACATTATAGCAATCAAATACAATTAGATCTTAACCCTAAATTAGTAAATAAGAAAAAGTATGAGGAAGCATTAGAAAACCCTTTGATGTGCTTAGCTTATTTTAGAGTAAAAGGAGCAAAAGGTATTGGTGGAAAATTTAGAAAAGACATTTGCTATAAAGTATTAGGGAATGGTGCTAAACTATACTTTGATGCTTGAGGCCAAGGACACAGAGCAAATTATTACACATTGGAGGTAATTAATGAATAAACAAGACACAAAACACACATGCTTTGACGATCCAGATTGTAATAAAAAGAAATTACATGGTGGATTGAAACCAAAGGAACTACACACTGGTAAATACTACCCAACGATTTGAATAGAACCAGTTGATGAAAGCGAGGTTAAATAATATGAATTACACTAAACCAGATTTATATGAACCAAAAGATGAACACGATTGTAGAAATTGTCGTCATTATATGGAAATCAACGATGTAAATCCTTGTAAGAATTGCAAACATAATAAAAACAATTTACTTTCAAACTAGAAGGAGATTACTAATATGACACCACAACAATTTTACGATAAATATATAAAAAGTCCATATGAACAGTATGTGAGAAAATGTAAAGTAAGAAATTTGCCTTTTAACAACAACCCGTGAGAACAAGAAAAAAAAAAGATTTTTTAGAAATGATAAATAAATGCTACATACCAGCAAAAGATAATATTAAAAAACTTGGTGTCTGTGTATTTCCTAACGAGATAAAAAGAATAAAAATAAAGGAGTAAATATGAAAAAAATAGATATAACTAACGCAATGATGTATCTTTATAAATTAATAGTAACGAAAGAAAATCAAGTATGCGAACTACAAGACAAACAAGAATTTGAAAAAGCATCGGAAATCAATGTGGAACTTAATTATTTATACACGCTCAAAGATTATGTTATGTTATCATTTATAAAAAATGGAATTAAAGTAAAAAGGAGTCGTAAATAATGAAAAAATATAATTTCTGACAATTAAAACAAATTAAAGAAGAAAGAATGAAAAAACTTTACGAAAGATTTGGATTACCTACAACTCCAGGAATTTATTGTTTTATTAGAGAGGTTTTAGATGGTGAAAAGGATTCTAAAGGTAATGTAAAAACTTGAAAACAAGAAGTTTATATTGGTCAAGCAAAAAACATACGGGAAAGATGTGCATCTCATTATATGCCATTTAGTCACGATCATTTAGCGATTAGTTTAAGTAAACATAATAATTGAAGAGTAGAAAACCTATATATTGATGAGACCGCATCATTAGATCATAATGAAAGAATAATAATACAAGACTTTAGTGTGACACCTTGGGTTAAACTATTTAACAATTCATCTGGTGGACAAGGAAGTGAGAGAGGTAAACACTTAGAAAACTCGGATTACAAAAAGAAAGTAGAGGAAAAACGTATGTCAGTAGAAGCAAGAGCAAACAAAAAATTGGAAAATTATAAGAAAGAAGCTTTAAGTTGAAAGAAGTATTTTGATATAGAACTTATACCATTACACTTTAATATAACGATTAGACCTAAACCAAATGCTTACTTAAAAGGTAAAATGATTTTGTCACAAAATACAGGTAAAGCTTGAAATAATTTATTAGATTACTTAGGAGTTTCATCGCCATTTAAGGCAATAGAGGAGGTGGAAAATGCATAAATACTCAAAAGAAATAAAAGAATACGTTTACGATTTACATCAAAGTGGGTTGAACTACGATGAAATAGCTGAAGAAATGGACGATAAGTTCGGATTAAAGTTTAAGAAAGTTATGAGAAGTGATGGTCGTAATCACGGATATAGATATAACGATCTATGTAAGATAGTTCACGAGATGAAAGGAAAACGTGATTATCAAATAAACGAAAAACAAGAATATAAAAGAATTGCATCAGCAAGACAACGATTATTATTAGATAGAAAGATTAATGTTAAAGTTAATAATGATATGCATGCTTCGGCTAATAAATTAGCATTTAGAGAATTAATTTTACAAAAATTAGAAGATTTAATTCCAGAACCAATTAAAGTTAGAAATGAAGTTAAATCAAGTTTTAAGAAATTAAATAGGTTTGAAAATGAAGTAATCTATATTATTAGTGACGAACATTATAGAGGTAAAGAAGACGATGAAACATTATGAAGTGTTTATGATACAATAGATACCGATATTAAATTATTTAATCATAAAAAAGTTCATTTAGTTTATTTAGGCGATAATATTAACGGATTAATTCATAAATCTAATTTAAGTTCTAATGATGGTGCAATTAATTCAGCAATTAAATATGCAAAGATCACATCTATATGTATTAATAAATTAGAAAAGAATAATAAACTTGACAAATTGAGTGTTTATTTCGTAACAGCATCTAATCATAATCAAACAAGACCATTAGGAACACAACGAAATGAATTGGCTAAAGAAGATTTAGGATTAGTGATTAGTGAATATCTAAGAGTAACATTATACCCAAATATTCATTACGAAAGCGACGAAACAATTAATACGATAATTGATGGAAAAACTTTCTATATGTTACACGGACATCAAGGATATGCAACAAGACGAGAAAAATTAACAAGTTGAATTGAAGCAACACAACATTTAACTCCCGATTATATTTTATTAGGACATTTCCACAACTTCAAACTTAACCAATATGGTGATAATAAATATATGATAACTTGTCCAGCAGTTAAGAATTTCGTGGAAGATTATGAATTAAACAATGGATATAAATTAAATCCAAGTATCTTAAAATTAGTGAATGTTAGATACAATTTAATGGTAACACAATTAGGTACATCTAATACATTAAATGAAAAAAATAAGAAAGGTGATTTATAATTTAGTATGAAAGTTTTTTCAGGTAGTATTGGAGTAGGTAAAACAACGTTGTTAAACAACTTAAAAGCAACTTGTGATTTTCCTGTTAAAATAGCAGAAGAATTAGCTTTAACAAATAATAAAATTAGAGCATTAATGAGAAATACTTATGTTTATAAAACTATTACATTAAAAGAACAATTAAATATTTGTTTATTTAAATGAGATCAATTTAGACAGGAAGCAGATTTATATAATTATTTTGATAGATCACTTTTTGATCCTATTGTGTTTGGTTTAATATATTTTGAATACTTAAAGAATAAAGAAGCAATACAAGCGATAAATGATTATATAACTAACTTAGAAAATAATAAAGAATTTATAAAATCTAAATTAGAAGAAGTTATTATCGTTACTTGTAAATGGCCAATAGTTTGAAAAAGAATAGTAAAAAGAAACAGAGAAGGTGAGGTTAATGGAGATAAGCAATTGATTAAAAAATTACACGAAAAGTTTCCAATTAAAATGAAAGAAATATGTAAGAGATTTGGTATAAAGTGTAAAGTAATTAATAACGATAAGGAGATGTATGACGGATAAGAAATCAAAACACATAGAGAAACGAGTTCAAAAATTGAATTCTCAAAAAAGAGCACAAAATAGATTAAACAAAATATTAAAGGAGTGATATCAATGTTAAAGAAAATATACTTAGCAGGACCATTATTTACAAATGCGGAACAAAAAGAACGTATTAGTGAAGCAAAAGAATTAAGAGAATTAGGTTATTCCGTTTATAACCCAGTAGAACATAATGAAGTTGATGGAGAAAGAACTTTAGAAACATCTAAAGAAATATTTCAAAAAGATATAGAAGCAATGGAATGATGTGATATTGCTATCATTAATTTAGATCATTACGATAGTGGAACAATGATAGAATTAGGCTGATTTCTTAAAGCTAATAAAAAGGTATACGCAGTTTGAACTGACTTTAGAAGTAAAGAACCTAATAATTTATTTATATTAGGATCTTGTAATTGAAAAATATACAATAGTTTTCGTAAAGCAGTAATAGAAATTATTAAGGAGGAACAATAATGAAAAAGATATTAGTTAATAATAGTGGAGGTGTTGATTCAACAACATTAGTAGCCAAAGCTGTTAAAAAATATGGAAAAGAAAATATTGCAACAGTAACTTTCTTTTATGGTCAAAAACATCAAAAAGAAATAGAATGTGCTAAAAACATAGCAAAATATTATGGTATTAAAAATTATTTATTAGATATTTCTAATGTATTAAAAGAATCAAAATGTTCTTTAATGGCAAGTAGTAACGAAGAAGTAATTAAAATGTCATATGCTGATCAAATTAAAACATTTGGAGAGGGTAAAGTATCAACATATGTGCCATTTAGAAATGGTTTAATTCTTAGTTCTTGTGCAGCTTTAGCTCAATCATTATGAGAAAAAGAAGAATGTGAAATATGATATGGTGCACACGCGGATGATGCAGCGGGTCAAGCTTATGCTGATTGTTCTTTAACGTTTGTTAAAGCAATGAATAAAGCAATTAATATTGGAACTTATGGATTAGTTAAAGTAGTAGCTCCATTTGTTAAAAAGAATAAAGCAGCTATTGTAAAAGAAGGATTAAGATTAGAAGTCCCTTATCACCTAACTTGAAGTTGTTACAACGGCGGAGAAAAAGCTTGTGGCAAATGTGGAACTTGTATTGATCGTTTAGAAGCTTTCCGTCAAAACAATGCTATAGACCCTATAGAATATGAGGAGAAAGGGAATGAAATATAAGAAGTATTATGAAAATGAACAAACACCTAATTGATATGCAATTCCTATTATGTGATATGATAGCGAAGGTAATATATGTCTGTCACAAATTAACTTATTGAAAGCTTCGCTTGGAAAGGAGGTTTAGGTACATTTATAAAAATATGAGTAAAAAAGCAAATATATACGATATAATTTTATACAAATATAGAGGTCTTTCTTATGAGCATTCCTAAAAGAATAATTAAAGATAAATACGGCAATTATTACGATTTGAATGAATTAGAGAAAGAAATAAATAAAAAGGAGAAAAAACATTAAAATGAAAATTAAAGTAATACACGATAAAGATTATGATAATAATTTATTAATTGGAAATCAATATTTTAGATTAAACGATTATAAATTATCATTAATTGATTCAAAATTAGAATCAGGCGAATACGAAATTAAATTAGAAAGGATTAAATAATTATGGAACAAAACACACAACAACAACCAGTTACTAAAGAAGTAGTTGAAAACATTGAAAAAAGTGTTAAAGACTTAGAATTCAAGAAAATGATTCTTGAATCTTGCATTAAGGATTATGAGCTATTAGTTAAACAAACTAAAGCTTATGCAGACTTTATGAGAAAGGAATTGGAAAAAGATGCCCCAAAACAATCAAACTAATTTCACATTACCAGTAGTAGAAATATTTCATTCAATTCAAGGTGAGGGTTATAACGCAGGAAAGCCAGTAATCTTCGTAAGATTTGGTGGATGCAATCTAAATTGTCCTTGATGTGATACAGATTGAAGTAAGTCTAAACAAATGACGGAAAAAGCAATTATAGAAAAGGTTTCTAAATTATCAAAAGAATATAATTGTGATAACATCATCTTCACAGGCGGTGAACCAATGATGTATGCAATATATAATTTAGTGCAGGCTTTAAAAATAAAAGGATTTTGAATAGGTGTAGAAACAAATGGTATATCAGATGGAAATAATCAATTAATTTTAGATAATTTAATAGATTGAATTAGTTGTTCACCAAAATATGAATTTAGAGATAAATATTTAGGTTTAATGGCTGCAAGCGAGATTAGAATTGTTTGTAGTGATGTTAACGATAATTTTATTGATTGATGTAAAAAAATTCAAAAACGATTTACAGCACCAGTCTTTCATCAAGCTATGATGGGTAATAAATATTTTAACAAAGAACCTTTATTTTATTTAAGTCCTTGCGATATAAAACCAGATAAAGTAAACAAAATTAATAAAGATTGTTCATTTGCCATTCAACCAATGTTATATATTTATAACAAATTAAAAGATGATGGGTGAAGAATTTCGTTACAATTACACAAACTAATGAAAGTGAGATAAAATGACAAATAAATTAGCATTCAAAAAAGATATTAGAATGATGTCAAAATTAGTAAGATTTAATACAGTAAATCGTTTGCACGAACAAAGTTTAGCAGACCATTCTTATTATGTAGTTCTATATACACAAAGAATTTGTGATTTCCTAAAGATTAGTGAAGGTATTAAATTAGATGCATTAGAATATGCATTAATACACGATATACCAGAAATTCATTTAGGTGATATCACTTATGATGTTAAACATGGATATGAACAATTTGAAAAATATTATGAAGAATTAGAATTAGAGTTAGTTAAAGAAAAATATCCAAGTTATTATAATTTATTTGAAAGACAAGGAGCATTTAAGGAAATAGTTAAATTAGCAGATTGATTAGATAAAGGTCAATGAGCAGAATATGAATTAAGTTTAGGAAATAAAGATCCAGAAATTAAATTCATCTATGATCACTATAAAGAAGTATTGAAGTCAAGAATTAAAAAGGCGACTAACAATAGATTTGGTGAAAGTTATAGAGTAAAAGAACTTTTAGATTTCGTTTTATGTAAGGAGAGTAATTATGAGAATTAATAAAGAAAAAATTGAAAAAGCAACTAAATTATTATTAGAAGGATTAGGTTATGATTTAACATCACAAACAAATAGTGATTTGGTAGAAACACCTAAAAGAGTAGCTAAAGCTTGAGCTGAAATATGTAATGGTTTAGAAATATTGGAAGATAGGTCTTGAAATGTTAAAATGTTTGATGGAGGTGGAGGAGATATTGTTGAAGTTAAAAATATACCATTCGTTTCCGTTTGTAGACATCACTTATTAATATTTTGAGGAACTGCTACAGTAAGATATCAACCACACGATGGAAGAATAGTTGGTTTAAGCAAATTACCAAGAATGGTTCAAGATTGTGCAGCTAAATTACAAACACAGGAATATTTAACTCAAGAAATAGCAACAAGATTATGTCACGCAATGAAAGCTGAATGAGTTGAAGTTGAATTAGAAGCAGAACATAGTTGTGTTTCTTTTAGAGGAGCTAAAGCAAGAGGTTCTAAAACATATACACATCATAAATATCGTAATCAAGAATTAGGTCAATTTAATATTAAACGAGTTAAGGGAAGGGATTACGAATAATAAGTATGTGAGTAAATATAAAATGAATAGATTCTTGCGATTACAAACTTATAAACGAATGAAATTATAAAAATATTGATCCTAAAAAGCCACGTTTAGAAGGATGAGTTGATAAAAACAACAAATTATGATTTCTTTGTGATATTATATCCCAAGTAAATATAAGAGAATTAAGAATCTCAGAAAGCAAAACGGAAAATGAAAAATGTTAAACTATATATTTTTGACTTTGAAGTATTTAAACAAGATTGATTTGTTTCTTTTTTAGATATTGATTCTAACACATTTACAACATTTAGAAATGATTCATTAAAACTAATGGATTTTATTGAAAATAATAAGAACGATGCTATATTTATTGGATATAACAATAAATGGTTTGATAATTGATGTTTAAAGTGTATTTATTATGAAATTAACCCTTATAGAATAGTTCACCATTCTATCGTTGAAGGAAAAGAACCTTGAACACTACCGGAACTCGCTTATAAAAAGAATATTTCAAACTTTCAATCAATTGATTTAATGAATGGTATAAACTCTAATATCTCGTTAAAAGAGATTGAAGGTAATTTAGGAATGAAAATTCAAGAAAGCAATATTGATTTTGATGTTAGTTATAAATTAAGTGATGAGCAATATAAAGAATGTTTAGAATATAATAAACATGATTGTTTAGCAACTAAAGAACTTTATTTAATATTAGAGAACGAACAAAAATTTCTTTCTTCTAAACGAATTATTTGTGATGAATATAAAATACCTTATTCTAATTTATGTAAAACTTGACCAGGTATTCTTGCTATTGTTACGGATTGTAAAAAAGTAAACCAAGAACAATACTTAAAATATAAACATCCTGATTGTATTAAATTGTTAAACGATACACCAATTAAGAAATATGAAGAAAACTTATTTGCCTGAGATAAGAATGATAAATTTTCATTTAAATATAACATTCAAGATGTGGAATGTACTTTAGCATTAGGTGGAATTCACGGAGCTAAAGAAAATTATATTAAAGATATTACAAAAGATCGTATATGTGTATTATTGGATTGAGATAACCTATATTTAAACTTAATGTTAAACGATGTTAATCCTGAATTTCAATTTTATTCAAAAGCAATGACTTATCCTGAAGAATTAAAAAAGATTAAACAAAAAAGAAAAGAATATAAAGATAAAGGAAACGAAGTTTATAGCGCAGCATTTAAACAAGCATTAGTTCCAGCTTATGGATCAATGTTAATGGAAACCAATCCTTTCTTTGATTGAGTTCAAGGAAGAAGAGTTTGTATTACAGGTCAATTAGCATTTTGTATGTTAGGTGAATATATATGTCGTTGTAAATCTGCCGAAATCTTTAATATCAATACTGATGGTGTGTTTTTAATGTTGAATGCTGATGAATTAGATGAATTAAAAAAACATATTGCGGAATTAACACAAAAAATAAATCTTAATTTTAAGTTTGATATCATTACAAGTGGTAAAATTATTCAAAAAAATGTTAACATGTACATAATTTATGATAAGTTAAGAAATAAGATAAAGGCTAAAGGTAAAGAATATAATAAATATAATGGTGGGAATTATAAAAATAATTCGTTAAGTATTATTGATGAAGCTGTTGTAAATTATTTTCTTTATCAAAAGCCGATAAATTATACTATAATAGAAGCCTATCAAAAAAATGAGTGAATCAAATTCCAAATGATTTATAACCGAAAGGGGAAAAATTATACTAACACATATTGAGGTGATAAAGTAATGCAAAAATGTAATAGAGTATTCGCAACTAATGATTTATTACCTACTTTAACTAAAATGAAAAATAATACTAAACATAAATTTGCTAACGTTCCTGATAGATGTTTTATTTGAAATGAAGATCTTTCTACATTAACTAAAGATAAAGTTAATTTGAATACCGATTGATACATTAATTTAGCAAAGAAAAAAGTTGAGGAGGTTATGAGCTAATGGTTAACTTTAATGGTTTTATAAATGTTGTTTATAAGAAATTTTCTAAAGATAGCAAAATGGTTGAAGGAAAATCCTCTTTTAAGTTTAGTGATTTACAAAATTGAAATGAAAATTGAGGGTTTGAAGTTCCAGAACACACTGTTGTAATTGATTTTGATACTAAAAAAGAATTTGATTTAGTTCTTGAAATTATTAAAGATAAGAAAGTTAAATGTTATATTAGTTCTTCTCAAAATCCAGAAAGAGGAGGTCATATCTATTTTAGAATACCTCAAGATGTGCATTTTAGTAATAAGATCGATGCTACTTTAGCGATTGGTTTAACAGATGTAGATTTTAAGTCTGGTCAACAAACATCTTTTATTGTTGAATATAAGAACAATCAATGGAACAAATGAGTAGAAGGATTTGAACCGCAATATAAGGAGATAGGTATTAATAAAGGATTTATACTTGATCCGTGCGATTTAGACGAAGTTCCATTCTGATTAATGCCTTTAAAATCTAAATCTTTATCATTTGTTGGGTTAACTGAAGGAGATGGTCGTAATAATGAGTTATTTAGACATAAATGAAGGTTAGTTAATGCTGGATTTAAGCAGGAACAAGTAGAAGAGATATTTAAGATCATCAATATTTACATATTTAAAGATAAATTAGATGAAAAAGAATTAGCAACGCTTTATAACTTTACTCCTGAAATGAATCAAGCGTTAGAAAAACGATGATTTGATGATAAAGGAAACTTTTTACATTGAGAAATGGCTAAGTATATTAGTAAAACACTTTATGCTTATCGGGGAAATATTGGAACGGTTTATTATTTTGATGGTGAAATATATCGTCCTGATAAACGAGTATTAGAACAAACTTGTGCTCGTGAATGTGAAGAGTTAAGAGATTATCAAATTCAAGAAGTTGCTAAACGAGTTGCTCTAACAAGTGATATATCAACTATTAAACCATTTGAATATCATCCATATATTGCATGTAAAAATGGATTAGTTGATACAAATACAGGTAAAAAAATAGGTTTTACTCCTAATTACTTTATTACTAATAAGATAGATATTGATTATGATGCAACAGCTTATGATAAAGATGTAGATACATTCTTAGATGAAGTATTAGTTGAAAAAGGCGATGAAGAACAAAGAAAGATATTTGAAGAGTATTTAGGTTATACAATTTGTTTTAGGGATAATAGTATGAAGAAGATGATAATAATGATAGGACCTCGGAACAATGGTAAATCTACACTAATTTATACAATTCAATCATTATTAGGGGAGGATAATTATTCCGCTTTAAAACTCTTTGAAATAGACGATAAGAATGATAAGAAGATCGGTCAATTGGCAAATAAGATTGCTAATTTTGATGATGATGCTGATAAATCGTTGATTAAAGCTAATAATATGAGTTATTTAAAGACTTTAGTTAGTGATGAGAATAAAGTAACGATTAATAATAAGTTTGAACAACCTTATAAGGATTTTATTAGAGCCAAGTTTTGAATAGGTTCTAATCATGTTATTAAAACAGAACAAAAAGGTGAAGAATGAATGACTCGTTTGTTGATATTAGCATTTCATAATATATTTGAAGGATCAAGAAGAAATCCTAACATTAAAATGAAATTGGTAACCGATAATGCTAAATCATACTTATTAAAGTTAGCTATTGAAGGAGCAATGAGGTTAAGAAAACAAGGTGAGTTTACTAAATCTGCGGTTTCGGAAAAAGAAATTGAAAATTATCGTATTGAAAATGATAGTGTATATAAGTTCTTATATCAAAAACAATATATGATGAAGGATTTTGATCAAAAATTAGTTAGAACTTTCTTTAATTTTTATAAAGTGTTTATGGAAGATAATGATGATCGTTATATAGTTAATATTGATAACTTTGAAAAAAGAGTTATTGAGTATTATAAAAATAAATTAGGATCTAAGATTAACGATAATCACGAAAGAATATTTTATTGTATTAATAACACATCCGAAACTCGGTAATACATAAACATTGAAAATTCAGGGTTTCGATCGTTAAATGTCATAAAACCATCAACTCTCTGTGCAGCATCAAATCCTATACTAGTTATCCCACTCCCAAAAAAAGCTAATCTACTAAAACTTAATTCAAATCTTACTCTATAAGGTAATTGAGGTGTCGGATCGGATATGCAAGATAAAGTAGCTTTTAATTGAGTAGGACGAATATTATATCAAGTTTCTGTTAAAAAATCCGAAGTTGGTAATTGATTATCGGAATAATTAATATGTGTAGCATGACCATTAGATGTTGTTTTTGGAGTATTATCCATACTGATATCAGGTACCATAGAATCACCAGCAATTCTATGATCTTCATCTAAGTCACCAAGAGCTACAATGCCTGTTTCGTTAACATCGTTTGGATTATCCATTATATTTATAACGGAATTAAAATCATTAGGAACAGGTCATCCTTTACTATCGAAAATATCTACGATATAATGAGGTTGAGTTTTTGTTTGACCAATTTGAATATCGTTAAAAATAACTCGGTAGGTTGATCCGTTTACAATATCGGTTTTTGGAGATATAAAATTAACATTAAATGTTACACTGGTAAAACGAGGTAAATTATTATCATTATTATAATAAGCTACTCTATTAGGAAGATCTGGTGAATTAGGTATTACAATAGTTGTATTCGCTGATCTTCAAAAGAAACCATATTCATTTAATGCACCAGCATGATGGCCAGTGGCGAAAGCAGTGTTTATAGGAGCACTATCACCAAAACGTCAAGTTCGAGCCGAAATAGTATCACCATCTACTACAATATCACCATTAGTAGTAGAGTATTTATATGTTAAATTGGTTTCTCTATTATAATCACCTTCTAAATCCGTTAATTTAACTTCTTGAGATTGAGTTCATACTAAATTAATGATGTGTGTTTTAATTTTTAGACCCGATTTAGTCTTCATCGTTATACTTAAAGGGTGATCTTTAGCAATATTTTCAGAAATTGCTTTTATATCCAATATTCACTGTTCTAAATTATTTAAAGTAACGCTTGCACTAAAAGTGGAATCAACAAGTACTTCTCACTCAAGTTCATCGTTAGATACACCTGGATCTTTTATATACAATTGTGAGTTATATTCAAAAAAAGATCCATCTATTTTAGTAAAGAAATATATTTTATCAGGAACACTAAAATCAAAAATGTTACTATCTATGATATATTGTTCAATATTATTTTCTAAAATATGGGGTGTGTTTGGTAAAACGTTGTATAGACGAATACCTGCTTGTAATTTTTGTAAGAATCAAGTAATAAATCCTTTTTGTGAAAAGAAGAATGTTTCTTTAGATAATTTAGATTTAATTTCATTATATACCTTATATCATATATTACTAAAATCAGCCATTATAAAGTTGAAATTGACTCTATTATCACAAATATGATAAGGGAATAATGTTTTTAAGTAATAACCAGATCAACCAATATCGTTAAAGATTTCGTCTTTTGAAAAGTTAGTTATTTCATAAGTTCTAAATAATTGATAGTTATCTTCCAATTGTAATGCTTTAGAGAATTGATAGAAGTTAAGAGCACCGCTTAAAAAACCAGATACCGCATTAATTGTAGCCGGAGAACGATATAAATTACTCATCGTTCCCGCTCATTGATTTTTTAAAGATTCTCTTTCATACTCCTGACGAACACCCATTTGACCCATATTTAATAAACCGCCAACCACACCGCCAATTGCTCCAGCGGCCGCACCAATAACTGCACCTCAAGGACCCCCTTTAGCACCCGCAGCAGCACCACTAGTAATTGCAGACATTTCTCCAGCCCCAAAC